>Ga0210009_1000012_pt1 | contig 287046 bp, 281 predicted proteins | sample CryGeyCG2114_065_FD_185457 | JGI IMG/M metagenome (GOLD analysis project Ga0210009, IMG submission 185457) | Groundwater microbial communities from aquifer - Crystal Geyser CG12_big_fil_rev_8/21/14_0.65 (SPAdes) (version 2) | ecosystem: Environmental > Aquatic > Deep subsurface > Groundwater ...
AACTAAGAAAAAACTAGATCAAAATGCCAAAGAAGCCATTGAGTATTTTAAAGGCGTGGATTCTAAACTCATTCAAGAGGAAAAAGGATTATCTCACTTTTATCAAGCACTCATTCCTGGAGTACCTTCAAGCTTTAAACGCTCAGAGCTTTGTCCATCTGATTATCTCTCAGAACTCATACCATTTCATCAAGATTATGTGCATGAAACCGGAATGAAATTAAACGCGAGATCAGGAAATCCCCTTTTATGGGATATTTTTCATCCAAGTGCGATTAACTACAATGTTCTTATCACTGGTACAACTGGACAAGGGAAGTCCATGATGACCAATAAATTATTAACGTCTGCACGTAATGAAGGTCATAAGGCGGTAATCCTTGATCTTGGGAACTCTTTTTATAAGACAAGCCGTTTTCATAATGGAGTTGTTTTATCTCAAAAGTTTAATCCGCTTCAATTTACAAATCCTCGCTATCTTAAAGAGTTTGTACTTTCAGTCATTGATGAAAAATTAAGTAAAAAAGATGAAGGAAAACTATTTGAAGTAATTTCTCAAATATCTGAAAAAGATATTTCTTCTTTTCCAGATTTTCTAAGTCACTTAGATCGTGAGTTTGAAGGTATCTCATATTATTTCTCAGAGATTAAAGACTATTTCACGGATGACAAATCAGAGTTAAATGATCTTACATACTGTGATTTTTCAAATTACCCCGATGCCATGAAAGCCCCTTTAATTATTTATCTTATTGAGTATTTTAAAAACCTAAAGGGTAAAAAACTTTTTATCTTTGATGAGTGTTGGCATCTTTTAAGTCGTAATGCTGATTACATCGCAGAATGTTTTAGAACTTTTAGAAAGCATCAGGCGAGTGCTATTGCAATCTCACAAAACCTTGATGACTTTTCCATCACCCAGCTTGGACGAGTGATTATTCAAAACACTTATTGGAAAGCTCTCTTTAGACAAAGTCTTTCACCCACTGAGTTTGTCGACTCCGATGCTATTGAATTACTTGCTGGGATTAAATCAAAAAAAGGTGCATACAGTGAGTTTTTACTTCTCTCTGAGAGTATTAAAAAACCCATGCGATTTTACCCAAGTCACTTAGAGTATGAGCTATTCACTTCCGATGGTGAAGATAATAGAAAGATTTACTCATATCTTGAGGCAAATGAAAATTACCTGTCATTTAATGACTGTCTTATCAACTTTACTAAGATTAAGCATCCATATTGGGAGTACCGCAATGAAAGATAAACTCACGATGAGCTTGATCGCTATGTCTCTTTCTATGCCCGTTTATCCCTCAATGTTTGGAGAAGAAACAGCAGTTCTAATTGAAATTGCTTCTACAACATCAAGTCAACTTAATGAACTAGAACAGCTTGTGACCAATGCAGAAACCTACACAAAAAAAATGCAGGAATATAACGAGCTTATGATGGATCACTATTGGAGGGCCGAACGTATTTTATTTGTCGCTGAATCCTTGGCGGCTAAAAAGGAAGCAAAAGACCTTGGTGAACTCAACTGGGCCATTAGAGAGCTAAAATACTCCATGGCCGAGCTTAAAAGCCTTATGAATGAGTATAAAGACATTAAAAATGAAGAAGATCGAACCAAGTTCTTGGTCAAACGGCAAAAAGAGATCAATGAGAAAAAAGGTAAACTCGCCGAGCATCAAATTAAGGCTTCAAAAGATGCAAAAACAACAGGGAGAGCAACCCAAATTACTGCTCAAAATACAGCACTTATTTATGAGCAAAATGTAGAGATGCATAACACACAACTTGAGATGTTGGAAAAGCTCTCAACTAATAATCGCCTTAAAGCGGAAGAACTAGAAGAAAAACGACTGGAACAAATTGAGAAGCGAAAATTCTACGGAATTGAAAAAGGAAAGAGATGATAAATATATTAAAGGATATGCTTTTGATTGAGGAACCAAGTATATTTAGGCTTTATCAAGAGCTTATTAAAATAGCGAACTATTTTGTTGCACCTGTTTTTACTATTTCGCTTATCCTTGAATATTTTGGAGAGATGAACTTTGCAAGCTCTGTAAAGAAGCTCTTTCTTGTCATCATTTTTATGGGTGCATTTTATGGAGTTCATACACAAGCAACAAACATCGCCCTAGAAAGTGCAAGTCAGACTCTAAGACGAGTTAGTCCAACAAATCTATTCGTTAAAAGGTGGCTACAGGTAAAAGTCAAAACGAAGCATCAAAAAGGATGGGATTCATTAAAAAGCATTCTTATTCCTAATATCAATGATCTTTTGGGTACGGCTTTTTACTTGCTGGCAAAACTCTTCATCTGGCTTTTGAAACTCATTTACTCAAGTATTTATCATCTAACTTATGTCTTTGCAGGAGTTACAGCTATTCTCTATTTTCTAGGTTGGACGAAAGATGCTTTAAAGGGAACGATTCAAGCAAGCCTTTGGTGTATGGTCATGCCTTTTGTTATTGTGGCAATACTCTCACTTGTAGGCAACAGCATTGAAGACAGTGCCCTTAATGGCGATCTCGTTATTGCCAAAATTGATACCATTCTTTGGCTTTTTGGTGTGACCTTGCTTCTGCTTATTAGCCCCCTAATTACTTACGGTATGATCCGTGGAGACGGGATTCATTCCTTTGGCTCTAAGATGGGAGCAATGGTCGTTAGTTCAGGTATTAAGGCCATGACTTTTTATCCAATGCTTGCCGCAAGATTTAAAGGTGTAACGGGTGGTATTGGAAGAACTGGGGCCAATTCACTTTTTGAACCATCTATCAAAGACCTTTTGCACAAGGAATCTCAACCCGATAAAAAGAAAATGAAGCTTCTTGAAAGTAAGGGAAATATCAAGAGTCCTTTTAATCAAGGTCGTCCACTTGATGAGCGTTTAAAATCAGTAGGAATGACGAAAGATGAAGCAATAAAACTTTCAAAAGTTAATACTCAATCTGCTAAGAGTCCTCAGGCATCTAATAAAACAAAACAAAATGGAGCTGAAACAAGTGGATCACGCTCTCAGCCTATACCGAAAAGAAGTTCTCCACTTGGACAACTAAAGCCAAATCCAACTAGCGATAAAGATACTCACGAGTATGTAAGACTAAAAAAACAGAATTTTAAATTCAATCAAAAGTATTGGGATGGAATCAATCCTCATAAAGGTGAAGCAATAAAAAAGAAGTATGGAATAGAGGGAACGACTGTTGATCCAAATAAGGTTCATCGTCCTATAAACAGCAAACCGTTTATCTCAAATAATAAAAAGGAAAAGTAATGAATTTTGATAATTTTGAATCTAGCTTCACGAAAGAGAACAGAAAACTAAAAATTGCATTAGCAACGACACTAATAGTCTCAATGCTAACAAGTACAATGATTTTCTTTCAACAAAAATACTTTCTCTACAAAGGAAAAGATATTTTTGAGGAAAGACCTCTTGCCGTTGAAGTTTGTCGTCTTGGTTTTATAAGTCTGGCCAAGGGAGAGCCTAATCCACATGTAGTGACTGATGAAATTATAAGCCTTGTGGCAAAAGAGCCGTTTTCTATCCAAGTAGATAATATCTTAAAACTAGAGTCACTGGAAAAAGGTGCTTGCAAAATTATTCTGAAATCTAATGGTGAACTTCTCTCTTTTAAAGTCGGACTTAAAGAGAGCGATTTTTATCCTTTTCATTACAAACTTATCCAACTCGATGAAATAAATGCTCAGGAGGAAATCTAATGACCTTTTATATTTTAATGAACCAGATCACAACAATATTTTTGAGTTTAAACTTACTTACAACACTAAGCTTTGATTCGGAGATCGTCAGCTACCTGTATGGCGGAAGTAAGCAAGAAATGTTTTTTCAAGTTACTAATAATAACAGAACACTCGCAGTCAAGCCTCTTATGGAAGGAGGTTTTTCAAATCTTCTCGTTATCACAAAAGAACATAAATACTATTTTGAACTAAAACTCACAGAAAATAATTCTCATCAGTTTATTGAAGTGAAAGATGGAATCGCAAGCCATGCCCTAACCAAGAAGATCAGAACCAAAGATTATGAAATTCTTGAGGGACAAGCATCCATATTATTTATCAACAATACAAATAAAGAAATGGTGGTTAACAACATCACTGTAAAGCAAAGGGAGTATTTCTCTAAGGGAGTGCCCATCATTTTAGACGGCAAGAGAATACTTAATTAAGTAAACACAAGTTAAAGGCATTTTTATGAAGAATTTAACGATTATTTTAATCGTCTTGGGATTTTGCGACCATTTTTCAATCGCTCATGCACAGGTTGCACGAATTTCAAGACTAAAAACAAAACATAAAGCGGCCAAGGTCGTGCATCAAAGGAGGAAAAGAGATGATACACTTTCAAAAATTATCGAAAACAACAAAAAGCTTAATGCGCTTCTTAATGCAAAAACAGCATTACCTGTTATTTGGGAAGGACAAAGACAAATCCTCACGGGAAAAACATACCGTGGTACTCTTCTAAACACGATAGTTTCAACTAATCAGGCCACACCTGTTCTTGTTCGTGCTCATCTAAACCAAGGGCTTCCGTATAATAGTAAATTTGCTTGTCAGGCAATGACACAAAATAAAAGAGTTTTTTGTTTATGTAACAAACTCATTACTACTGACAAAGAAATAGCAATTCAGGCTCAACTTTTAAATCTTGATGGCTCAAGTGGACTTGAGGGAATTTACGCAGATGGGAAAGAAGAACTTATTGCAGGAGCTGTTTTAAGTGATTTCTCAGGGGGGATGCTATCAGCAGCACAAAATAGAATTGCAACTCCCTTTGGAGCGATTCAAGACACAACTTTGAAGAATCAATTTCTCCAAGGGGCTATCAATTCGGCCAACACGACATCAGAAATCTTGCTTGATGAAATGAAACAAACAGTTCCAGTGATTACCATTGAGGCCGGAACCGATGTTCTTATCTATTTTATGGAGGCAATCAATGAAAACTAAAATCTTGGTCATATTACTACTTTGCTCATCTTGCTCAACCTTAAAGAAATCTCTTACCAGTGGAGCCTTAATTGGAGGTCTTGTTGGCGGGACAGGGGGTGCAGTCTTCTCACCAGATGAACATTCAATGAATAAAAATGCTTATCTTGGTGGGATTGTCGGTGCAGTTGCAGGAGCAGGCCTAGCGTATCTATTGCACGATGGTCCAGAAAAGAAAGTTAAAGAATCCATGTTACTCGATGGGCCGATGCAAAATCATAAGGAGGTGCCGTTATTTGATTTTTCACCAGAGCTAAAGAACATAAAGCCAGAAGTTAATTTTAAACCAGTTAAAAAGTACGAAGTACCACTAGAAAAGCTCCCTAAGGAACTTGAGGGGAAAGTAAAAAAACAGTTCATTCTTGAGTACCAGTCCGAAGCTCAAACTATTGAGGTCGGCAATCGAACCATCCAGATCAGCCCTTTTAAAGCATGGGAGCATATTTATGAACAATAAAAAACAATCACCGCAGTTAGACATTTTTACACCAATTTATGAAATATTTCACGAGCTTTGTCTTCTCATATTTGACGTAGGGAAAGAGCTTTTCAAATGGCTAGGGATTAAGATTTTAAACAAGTCTCCTGAGCTTACACAAATTGAGCGAAAGGCCTTAGCTGTAAAGCAGACAACAGAAATCCAAGATGCTTTAGGCATTGATACCAAAACAAAAAGACCAATGCTCTTAAAAGAAATTGATTTTCATCGTCATAGTTTTATTGTTGGAGCATCAGGTTTTGGAAAAACAAATCTCATTAGTATTTTACAAGAAAACTCACTTCGATATGACAAACCAATCATCTTCTTTGATCCCAAAGGCGATACTGAAGCCCTTAATACCTTTAAAGGTATTTGTGGAAAATACAATAAGCCTTGTTATATCTTTTCTGAGCATTACAAGGAATCAATCTCTTTGAATCCTGTCCTTGAAGGTACGGTCAACCAAGTAGTTGATCGTATTATGCGATCATTTGATTGGTCAGAACCTTATTACAGAGATGCAAGTCGAAGAAGTTTAACTAAAGCTTTGAAGACACTAGAAAAAGAGAACTCCCCTTTTACTTTGCAAAAAATCTTTGATGAATTAGTCCGACTTGAAAGCAAAGACAACATCGGTCTAATTGCAAAATTAGAAGCCATCTTAGTTTCTGATTTTGGAAAGATTCTCAATGCAGATGGCCCTGATGCTCTGACACTATCCAAAGTACGTGATGAAAGAGCTTGTCTTTATATTGGGCTATCTACTCAAGGGTACGGCGAAACTGCAACTGCTGTTGGAAAATTATTTTTAGGAGAGCTTCTTTATAACTCATATAAGACCCTGTCAAAGGAAGAAGGGGCAGGGCTTAAAAATCCAGTCAGCATTTATTTTGATGAGTTTGGCTCTCTCGTTACACCTGAGTTCATCGAGCTTCAAAATAAATGTCGAGGTGCCGGAATGGAACTTACTGTGGCTGTACAAACGGCATCAGATATTGATCGAGTTAGTCCAGACCTGACAAAACAAGTAATAGAGAACGCAGGAAATCTATTTATTCTTAAACAGCGTTTGCAAGATGGAGCTTCAATATTTGCTGAGGCCATTGGGACAATTATTTCAAAGAAGCAAACGTATCGAATTGAGAATGGAGAGCAGCAAATGATGGGAAGTGAACGAGAAGTCCATGAGCTTATTGTTCACCCAGACATAATCAAGAACCTTGGAATCGGTCAATGTGTCCTTTTAAGACAAGGGCCTACGAGAGTTAATCTGCTCAACGTTAGAAATAAAAAGTGGGACGTCATGCGAGAAAATAAGACTCCTAAGCCTATTTCACAACCAATCATCAGCATTAAATAAGGAGGAAAATTGAGACCAAAAATGAATCTAAACAGCCTTCATCTTAATTACCTTACTCCTCTCCTAAAGTGGAGGATTATGGATTTAGAGTCATTAAGAAAGGAGTGTTTTCGTGCAACAAAGTATAAGAATTTTCACCGCATTATCAGAGGGCTTGAAAAGGAAAAAATATTGGAAGGATATAGAGACCCACATAGTCGCAAGAAATTTGTCTTTCTTAGTCCACTCGGCGAGAGCCAGTTATCGCTTAAAGACAACCCAACTGCGATTTCTAATGAAACTTTAATTCATGATCTAAAGGTTTCAGAAATCACCAGAACATTTATGGCTGATGGATGGATTGATGAAGTTGAGCTTGAGCATCAAATACATGACAAACGAAATTTCAAACTCACATACAAAATCATTCCAGATGCCATTTTGTATCTTGAAAAAAAGGGACATAAATTCCAATTGGCCTTTGAGTTGGAGCTTACAAGAAAGAGTAATCAGAGGCTTATAGAGAAGATGAAGCAATATGAAGACAGCTCTTTTTATCACTATGTAATGTATTTTTTTCCAACTAAAAAACTGATGGAAAAATATATCATTCAAGCACAAGAAAAGCTTGGCAGTGAGCGGATGAGAAAATTCATGTTCTTTTTTCATCCAGAAATATCATCTGGCATCCATGAGCCAAAGAATATTTACGGAGTTTTTCAGGAAGAAAAGGTCAGCTTAGCAGAGATTTTTCAAAAATAGAATGACTATGGAAAGGCCATTGAACAATGAGGATAAGAATTTCTTACTGCCTGCTAATTCGTTGAAACCATGAAGGTTTCGCGCACTCCGAATGTGACTCCCCACCCCCAACGAAATTATGAGTAGGGAGTCACATTCTACGCGCGAGAGAGAACTTAATCGGATAGCAGGCAGTAATTAGGAGGATGAATAAAATGGAAGAGGAATTATTAAAAAAAAGAGGAAGGAAGACCAAAAATCAAACGAAGGAAGTACAACTTAATCAAGAGCAGACTAAGTTTTTCGTTGATCTTACCCATGAACAAGAAAGTCTAAGTTTGATTTTTGATCTTCTAAGAAAATGCAATGAAAAGGATTATGGCAAGCCAATCCTTTTTAAAGACTTATGTCTTTATGCCGTTAGTAAGCTAACGGAGAAAGACGTAGACAAAATCCAAGAACAAAGCTTGACCGAAATGGAAAAGGTGCAAAGGGCCTTTGATGAACATAAGAAGAAAACAGGTCAAGATTTGTCCTTTGGAGAATTTTTAACCAAAAAGCTTGGGATTAACTAGCACAAGGAGATTATTTATGAATCATCAAGAAAAAACAATTTATGGTCGCTTAGGTAAAAATCCCGTTTTACGTCATACAAAAAAAGATACGCCCTTTTGTACTTTTGCATTAGCAGAGGAAATACATGGAGAAGATAAACCTCGTTGGCACAATATCGTCATGTGGGAAAAAGAGGCTGAACATTGGGCAAATGTACTCAAAAAAGGAATGTCAGTTTTTGTGCGAGGCCGTATTTTGAGTCGAGATTTTACTAACAAGCAGGGAGAATTGAAAAGCTACACAGAGATAAATGCAGATGCGATTGGTTTTTCAAGCCTTTAAGACTTAGGAGAATTAGTGCATTTAAAAAATGATTTTTCACATCACATATCGGATAAAGATTGCTATAATAGGTCTGGCATTGAGATTTCTCAATGCCAGCTCTTTGACAATTTAATATGGGGAATAGACGAGGTATGTGACTTCACAAGCTATGCTAAGGGAACAATTTATAACCTAGTAAGCCAAGGTGAAATTCCATACAGAAGAGGACGTAAGAGAAAGCTGGTTTTCATTCCTAGTGAAATCCTTAATTGGATGAAAGGAGAATGAAAATGGCTAAAAAAAATTACAAAAAATTAAAGGGAACAGTTGGTATTTACCAAAACATTGCCACCAAACATTATTTAGCAGAAAAGAAAATTAAAGGGAAAAATCACAATGCAACTTTTAAAACTCTATATGAAGCTAAAGAGTGGAGGAAAAATTTTGATGGCATTTCTTTTAATCAAAATAGTGACGAATTAAATTCGTCGTATGCAACATTAAAAGAAGTTTGGGAAACAATGCAAAGAGATCACTTCCCTACTCTTGCTACTAGCACAAAAATGATTTGGACTCGAAGATACAAACTTTTAGAACTAATCGAGCATTTACCAATGGACAAGATTACTCCTTCCAAGATCACTTCTTGGGTAAACCATTGGGTCGCCGAATTTAGTAATGAAGAGTATCAAGCGAATCGAGGTCAAGCAGGACGATGCAATCTCAATAATGAACTCAATATGTTCGTTACAATTTTCAACTGGTATAAAGATAGTGAAAAATATGAAAAAGAAGCTCTTTTTTTAACAAATCCAGTAAAGAAAAAACATCGCACTCTTGGCTTTATCAAGCCTGTGCCAGACAAGAAGAAACAAATTGATCTTGAGGATGCCTTCTTATTTTTTGAATATCTACAGCCACTCTATAAGAGTATTGCAATGTTACAATTTTACTGTGCCGCTCGCATTGGTGAAATCGCAGGACTTCAATGGAGCAACATAGATATTAAAAATAGAAGGATGCTCATAAAACATACTGTTATATGGGACAGTCACAAAGTCTTTCTAGAACTCAAGCCCTTTCCAAAAAACAAAGAGCCAAGACCTGTTTTCATCACAGATGAAATATTGGAATTACTCAAGCAGCGAGAGGCGTTCAGAGAACTTGGTTGCGACTATGTTTTCCACGTTGAGGGGAAGCCCATAAACTACGGTACTGTTTTAGTGAATTACAAAGGTGCACAAAGAAAAAGTGGGGTTCCCTATTCAGGAACACATATTCTAAGGCACGGAATGGCAAAACTCGCCCGTCAGGTAGGTGGTGGCCTTGATGCTGTTATTGCGATGACAGGACACAAGGATATTAAGCTCGCTGACCACTATTCTAAATGCGATGAAGACGATCAAAGAGAGTTTTCAGAAAAAATTATGAAGCATATTAGAAAATCTCGCACAGGGAAAGGCCAAGAAACGGCCAGTTTTGCCAATGTTGTTTCGCTAACTCATTACAAAAATGGTACAAGCAATTAAAAAAGTCGGATTGGGTCGGATTGAATGGCTTTCGACCCATTTCACATCAGTAAAATTAAGAGGTTAAGTACGATATGCCAGAGCTACCCGAAGTCGAAACCATTCGCTCACAGCTATCTAAGACGCTGCCATTTACTGTTAAAACAGTTGAAGAGTCTGATGTTATAGGATCACTCGTAGGAAAAAGTGTCAGGCATTTTAACCCTAAGAACATGTCGCTAGTTAAGATTGAGCGTAAGGGTAAGTTAATGGATCTGCACTTTGTTGATAACAAGGGTAAGGTTCATCACCTTCTTTCTCATCTTGGTATGTCTGGTGGATGGAGACTCTCCACTAAAAAAGTTATTGAAAAACACACTCACCTTCAACTTGGTGGCACTAATCCTGATGGTCCTCTCTATATGGCCTATGTTGATCCAAGAAGATTTGGAGTGCTGAGATTTTGTGATGATCAGATGTACGAAAAAGAAATGAAAAAGCTGGGCGTTGATATTGGCTCAGACGAATTTAACGCTGAGTATGTTTGGCAAACCTTAAAGAAATATCCAGAAAGACAACTTAAAGTCTTTTTACTTGATCAAAAATATTTTGCTGGTTCTGGTAATTATATCGCCAACGAAATTTGTGCCCGTGCAGGAGTTCGTCCAACCAGACGAGCTGGAAAAGTGACAAGAATTGAGTGCGATAAAATCATCGAGGGGACTAAGTCTTTACTTGAAGGTTCACTTAAAAATAACGGTGTGGCTTTTTCTGGTGGTTACGCTGATACAACTGGCGATGTTGGTGAAGGCCTCAATAACCTCGTGGTATTTTGGCAAGAGACCTGTGGTATATGTAAAAAGACACCGATTAAAAAGATTCTACTGGCCCAACGTGGAACGTTCTACTGTCCTAAATGTCAAAAGTGATTAAGTCCAAAGATATTTTTTAGAAACTCTATTCGCAAAAGCAATCATTAATAAATAACAAAGCCATTCAAGTGCCCCATGAGTCCATGGAATTTGTGAACCTGATCCATCACTTGCATTTGCTGAACAACCACTGCCTTTTGATTGTTTTACTGGAGCAACATTTGAAATTGGGGCAGCATAAAGAGATGCTGGAATTCTTAAAGCTGGATCACCAATAATAGAGAAACTGTTCACGATGTCTTTTTCGTACTCAGCACTACCAGTCGCAATCTTCGCTTGCAGTAAATAATCCCCCAGCCTTTGCCCTTTATAAGGAGAAGCAAAACTAGAGTTCATTTGGTTAAAGAAGTTTTGTGCCAGTCGCATTTGCGCCGGAGGCGTAGTTTGCGTTGTCGAGCCTAAATAAGCAATTGCTCCGCCACTTGGATTCATAATAAGAGCTTCACCGAGCGATTCCATACTCTTCGTGGCATCAAAGAAATAAGCCGATTCACAGTTAAGTGTCATTACGATCGGATAGGTTGAGTTCGAAAGAGAACTCTCTTTAGCATCAGCCACTAAGAAAGTATTCGTGGAAAAGCGATCGGCAGCTCCATGACCCATCATAGAGATCATAAATGGAGTTTCATTGAACTCATCAATAATTACGGCTTTTGTGGCAGCATCACCGCCAAGTTCTGCTTTATCAAAAACACTTGTTTCAAATCGAGTCACACTTTGAGCAAGAGCATCAATTTTCTGCCTGAAGTTTTCATAGTCTTCTTGATCTTCGTCAGCAACAAAACTCATTTTTGATAGAAGTTCAGGGCGAGCTGCACCTGATTCATAATCCATCACTTTTAAAACATATCTAGCAATGGCATCAGGATCGTTTGAAGGAATACGACCGATAGCGATTTTAGGAAGATGAGAAACGTCACTTGAAACAAAATAGTTATCGGCCCCAAAATCAATAAATCGTCCATCAAGAACCGGCATCGGCATTGTTTCAGCTTCAAGTACCGAGCGATCACTATCATTCTCATCAACATCGTGATCAAGTGGATCAACCGTAGCATCTCCAAGCATCAAGACATATCTTGGTCTAACTTGCCATGATGAAATGGCATAATCAATAAACGATCGAATTGCTTTCGTGTCTGTATTACCTTTGTTGAATTCGCCGTAGATTTGAGCAGGAGTCACCGTCATGACTTCAAGACCATCGCCTTCACGGTGTGCAACTAACTCTCTAGCAGCTTCTAGTAAGTTCTTGGCCCCAACGATCAAATAGTCAGCTCTATTATCTAAAGCTTTTAAACTTTGAGGCAGGCCATCATTAAGAGAGAGATGGGTTGGCTTTAAAAAATTAGTTGATTCAACCAAAATGATTTCTTTTTCATTATCATCATTAACGTAATCATCGACGTAGAAGCTCGCTTGATAAGTTGCGCCAGCATCAAATGAAGCAATGTCACTATTAATAATTTTGGCAGCTAACATTTTGTCAGTAATGTCATAAATTGATAGCGCTGAAGTGCTCAAGTTACTTAGGCTATGAACTGCCATCGTTTCTGTTAGCTTGATTTGAGAAACTCCACTACCAGCACCTCTTAAGCCAATATATTTTACGTTCACTTTATCAACATAGACACGGTCATAGTCACCGCTTGGAGCATAGGTACCTAAAACTTTAAAACCAATGGTGTTATTACCAGCAACAAGTTTATCAGCTGGCACTTCAAAAGTTAGAAAGCGACGATTGTTATCTTCAAAAATAATATCTTGAACTTCTTCTCCGTTTACAATCAAAGCGACGTGGTGAATAGAGTAATTAAAGAAGATTCCGAGACGACCTTTAACATGAAAGTCGAACTGGACATTTTCGTATGAGCTTTGATCAAGTTCGGCCAAATCAACATTAAAGCTTAAGGTATCGTAACCTGTGTAATTTAATAATCCGGCCCAAAGATAGTGATCATCTGTATCATCAAGGCTTTCGCCGTTAACGTAGATAAGGTTCTCTTCATAAGTTTTATTATATTCAGTTAGAACTTCTGAAGCTTCTAGCTCTCCTTCAGGGTCGCCATTAAGCTCTTGCATACGAAGTGGAGCATTATTGTCTTCACTAATATTAATCGTACTTAGAATAAGACGATTATATTTATCTTCTAATGAAGCTGTAAAAGGTGCATAAAAACGAATTGAATCACCAGAGCTAAAGGTTCCCGCCGAGTTAACTTCAATCGGAAGTTCTTGATCACCAAGATAGAGTCTTAAATTATTGCTATTGGCGCCAATAAACGGTCCATCAACTTGAGAGCTTACGAGATCATCGTAATTAAGTTGATACATCCCTGGCTTATCGATAGCGATTTTTAGGGTATTGGCCACATTATATGGATTGATGATTGAGCCTGGCTCAGGTGGATCAATCTCCCATGCGTCGCCATCAAGTCCAATATCTAAAACGATTCTATTAGAGAAATGGACGTCTTGAGCGACAGGATTAAATTTAAGAGGTGTTACTTTAATTCGAAGATAAGTCTTCCCAGCATTTCGAACTAGATTCGAATCAACTTCAACGTAATTTGATGGACTGTAGCTATTTGAACTGTAATGAGTTGGGTTAATTGAATAATTGGTCTGTAGGTTACCAGTACCATCAATAGAGTAACTTGGTGCAGGTGAGATTTTATGATTAGCGAGTACAGATTCATTAATGCTTATCTGACTCACACTTGCAGTTTCTGCAAATTTGTTCACTTCAATTAAGAGCACTCGTTCAGGAAGCTCTGCTTCACCTTCTTTCGTTAGTTTAGAATAGCCAAGGATCGCCACATCTTCATAAGTGTTATCCCAAGCACTATTACTAAATAACGGAGTCTCAGGGATAATCTCTAGGCGTAACGACTTACTAGTCTGGCTTAATATTACTGCTCCATTTCCAAGATCTTTATATGATGGATTAGGAATAGGGAATGGGCCTACTCCACCACCATCGTCGCCGTCATCTGGATTTGATCCATCATTTTGGCCAGGATTAGTAGCAGGAGGATTACCAAGATTTGCAAGAGGAGTGGCGAAAACCGGGCCATGAAGAGTGGTATCACCGTCAATCTCAACATCTTCAACATAGTAGTAGTAGGCTTTGTTGTTCGAAACATCAGCGTCAACGAAACGATACTTTCCTTTTGCTTGTCCAGTATTAAAAATATTTTTAATTATCGTTGGGTTAATTTGTTGAAACTCAGAAGCATCAGCATTAGAGCGGTAAACATTAAAACCGCGATGGTTTTGTTCTGTGTTTGTTTCCCAGCGTATATCAATTTTAGCGTTGTATGGAACAGCAGCGAGAGAGTGCATAGATACGGCCGAAGCTGAACTTCCCATATTTAGAGTACAACCTGAAGCAGAAATTTTTGTTGTAACATCAAAGGTCGCCGTTGACTCAAACCAATCCCCACTCCATCCAGTAAAGTCTACAGTTTGAGAATTACAACCAGTTGAACTAAGAATGAGATATGGATCGGTGTTGGCCGGTGTATTGGCATTTGTCGTAAAGGTATTAAAATCTCCCCAGTTCCATGCAATATTACTCATCTGAGTTACAAGGGACCCTGTGGTATTTAATTGAATCCCTTTAACAGAACCATAAGAAGTCGAAAGGTTTGTAAGTTGACCACCACGAAGATTTGTAACGGCCGTTGTTCCACCAATATTAATCCCGTTAACTCCAAGGCGATCAAAGTGAAAACCATTAATACTTAAAGAACCTGAAGTGGCAGTGAAATTCCATGATCCAATTCCGCCTTGGGGAGAAAACTTCGCTTTAGTTGACGCATTTTGAGGGAATGTATCAGTTGTTCCATCAACAAAGAACGTTCCACCACTTACTGTTAATGTTTGTCCATTACCTATTTGAGTAAAGCTTCCGCCTTTAAAACGCCACATTCCGGACGATAATGTGCCACCGTTTGGAAGTATTAATGTTTTTCCAGCTGCTAGCTCTAAAATATAATTAGTTCCATTTGTAACAATTGAATTAATCGTTTGTGTCGTACTACCAAGTGAGATCGTTCCACCACCCGTCTTATTAATGTGAAGATTTGGATAAATTGAATTTGACTGTATTGTGTGTGCTGTATTTGCACCGCCATCTTCTATCTCTAAAGTTCCGTTTTGGGTAAAGGTACCTGTGTTGGTAAAGTTGCCGTAAGTTTCTAAAGTTGCACCGACATTCAAAGTCAGCACACCAGTGGTGATATTAACGTTTTTACATGTGGCAACACCACTTGAAATGATTGGGTCATTAGCAACATTAGGAATTTCACAAGTCTTAGTAAGTGATGGAACACCTGAGGTCCAGTTTGCAGCATTTGTCCAAGCTGTACTGACTGAACCAGTCCATGTCGTCGTGGTGGGTGCATAAATCGTTGATGCAGTTCCAAGTGTTAATGGAAAACCTGTACCTGAGGTCACAGAATATGTTTGAGAGTTAACGATATCAGTAGAAATATTTACTTTGACTCCCACTGTGCTGCCATTCGTTCCACCACTCGCCATGACATATTCAACGTAAAAGCAATTCTTTGGAGGTGCTGTTACATCAGCTTCAATAATGAGATCACCTGGAGTAATCGTAAACGTTTTACTGGCAGGGTTGCCGGCGTAAACTCCTGTTCCAATCAGTGTTCCTGAAGCACCATCACAATCCGTATCTGTGTATAGCTTAATTTCTTGAATATCATTCGCAGTACCTGTTCCAGTTAGAACTAGCTTAATAGATGTTACATTTGAATCACTATAGGAAGCGCCTGCCTGAACCTGTTGTAAACCGTAACGTCCCATATTGTATGTGCTGCCAACACTTACTGTTGCAGGAGATGATGCCTCACGAGTTAAAGCGATTGTATTCGTTGCTCCTGACCATGCAACATTATAAGTTGGAGAAGTATCAAATCCAGGACCAGCACTATCACCTGAATAGCTTGTAACACTTAGTGTTCCAGCGGCCGCCCCTGTTGTATTTATAGCAGTGATACTTCCAGCACCGGAGCCACCTGTTTCAAATACCATGTTATCGATAGCATTGGTTGGTACTTGTCTTTTCAAGCTAAGAAAAGTCGTTACACTATTTACGGGGTATGTGAATGTTCCATTTTGAAGATGATAAGTTGGATCAATTGTCGCTCCCGACTCAATACTAACACCTGAAGTTCCAAGTCTAGTGAAGCTATAATATTGAGCTTTAATTGTTCCATTAACAACGACATTATAAGAATTAGATGCAAAAGTCGAAGTCAAGTTCGCTTTTGAACCTGCCGTCCCTATCATTGATAAAGCTCCACCAAAGTTTACTGATAACGTACGATTATTACCAAGAGCAAGTGTTCCTCCAGGGCCAATCGCAATTTCACAGCCTGTTTGGATAGTTATATTACCAAGCACAGTAAGCGTACTGCCACTTGGAATCGATAATTTACCTGTCGTACAGGTTAAGTTGCCATTAATTGTTGAGTTAGCATTGACGTTAACAACGTTATTACCTGCACTACCTGTATTGTTAATCGTGAGATTTCCTGGAAATGCTGTTCCCATACTAAAGGTTTGGTTACTGGCACCATACATTGCAAAAGTACCATTCGTTGCATTTGTAAAATTATAAGAGCTTTGAACTTCTAGTCCGCCGTAAACTCTAAAGACGGTTGCAGTATTATTCCAATCAATCTCTCCATTTGAATATAGGGTTGCATTGGCACAAGAAACTGGGTTCACATTGAGTAGAGCCCTATTTGAAGCAGCACCGACTCTGCAATCAATTGTAGAAGATGGAACTGCTCCGTCCCAGTTATTGTTTACGTTCCAAGAAGTGCTAACGGAACCGTTCCAATCTGAATAATTGGTATTACGAATAATGGATAAGTCAGATTCAATAGGTGGACCCGAAGTTGAGGAAAAAGTGTAACCCTGAGAGTTCGTTACATCGGACGTCGAAACAATACCAAACTTAACCGTCTTAGCGTCTTGTGGATTTCCACTCGCTTTAGCAACGATAATGAGACAGGCTTGGTTTGTATTTGGTCCGTCTGTTGTAACATCACCCGGCGTAATATTTATTGTGGCTCTTAAAGGAGAACCACTAAACGAAAGGTCTCCACCTATTTGAGTATCATTTGCGGCATTATAATTACAGTTGTTATTACTATCGACAAAGGCACGCACATACTCAAAGTCAGATAGCGATGCTGTTCCTGTCATCTCTAACATAACTTGAGTAATATCTGTTGCAGTATCGTTTTGAGTTAAAGTGAAAGAAAATTCCGCAAAAACAAATTCATCGCCTGGATCAAAAAAGTTTTGAGGCTCGCCTACTTCAGCATCGTTCGTAATTGATAATTCTGTAGCAGCAGGGGCACTCCAAGTAATTTTTCCATTAGGATCATTTTCGAATACAACGCCACCAACGTCACCAGTATAATTAGTAATAGTTGTCGCGGCTAAATTATAAGCTGTAGCATTGATATTAAATGGGTTGGCATAGCCATCGTCATTATAAAATCCCAGGGAGTCACTTGTACTTGGAATAAAAGCCGCTGCTCCTAAAGTTATTCCGTAACCATTATTTTGAATTCCTCTAAATTCTCCGTTATCAAGTTGGGAGATGGTCTTTGTGACATTCATACCATTGCCATCAGTCCTTTGAATCAAGAAGTAATTAGCAATCAGAGTTCCGTTCATATTAAACGCGAAAGTTCTATTTGAAGCTTCTGAAACAAGACGAGCCGGATTACCTGAAGAACCTAAAAGCTTTAAAACGCCCGAAGTGTTTACTGTAAGTGTTTCGTTTCGTCTTACTATGACTTCGCCGCCTGCTTCAACTTGAAGAACACCATCAATCGTTAATCCACCACTTAAAAATAATGAAGCTCCATTTTTAACAACGACGGTATGACCTGCTGGAATATTTTGAACTATAGTAGCATTATTAAGAATGAGATCGCCTTCAATGACCGTCGTACCAGTACCACTAATAGTGAAGTCCGAAAGGACTCGAAAATTATTCTTAATCGTTACAGTTGAAGTGTTACTTAAAATAAGATCTCTTACGTCATCGGCTGCTTCAAAAGTTTGAGGCGTTGTTCCAGACATAACAATTTCAAAACCATTTGATGTAATATTTAAAGATCCGGGATTAGGTGCTTGGAAATAATCACCTGTCACTGTTAGCGTTCTAGCTTGTGTTCCTTCGAAAACTCCTGATTGAACATCAACACAGCCTACAGTTGTGTTGTTATTTACACGAGCATTTACACCAGTATTGATAATTACTGCATCTTCACTCGATGTATCTGGAACATTGGCGGGACTCCAGTTAGAAGCAGTACTCCAAAGAACACCTGTTCCTGCCCATGTTCGAACTGTTCCACCGCAAGCGGCCCAAACCGTTGAAAAGTGAAGCAAATAAAAGCCCATTAAAAACTTGAAAAAAACTAATAATAATGGGGAGTTGAACCTCAATTTCATCACTAAATTATAGCTAAAAATTAAAGTGCAAATAAGAAGCTTTCATAACATTCCTAAAGAGCTGAAATTACAGACACTGTTAAAGGAAGATCTTGCCTCAATTATCGATATATATATGTATCCAAATAACTGTCACAAAACAAAACCACGAATAATGGTCAACAATCACATGGAGTAGGTAAATCGCTTTAAATTCTTTCGATAATTAACCAAGGCAAAGCGAAGAAAGACCCAAGAAATAGCTGAAAGAGCAATACTCCATAAGAGTATTGGAATCAGTGAATCAAAAAGAATAATTAAATTTTGATCAACAACAAACTTTCTAACTGCATTTAACAAAGTTCCGTAAGGATTAAACGACCCTATGACTCTTAACCAGTCAGGTAAAACTGTTAGAGGAAAATACGCTCCTGAAAAAACAGCGAGAATCGTATTGAGATAACCAACAGAAGCCCCTCCTCTACCCGTTAAAAGAAAAAGAGACATGGAGAATATCCCGAGGCTAAAAAACAGTAAAAATGAAAAAAGAGGATAGATCAATAAAACGCCAAAGGTTTTCAAAGTAATACTAAGATCAAAGAACAGAATCGCTATAGTTAATTGAATTATCACAAAGAAAAAACAACGCGGAATTAAGGCCAAAGATCTCATCAAAAATATTCTATAAATACTTTGAGGAAGAGAAAGCATATAGGCAAATAGGCCATTTTGAATCCATTGCCTTGATTGATCCAATGGAAAGACAAATAGCATACCACCTAGATAAAGTGTTACCTCAGCAGTTAATACAAAAGTAAAGTAGTCCATTCCAAGATTAGAAAACTGTGAACCAAAGGCTTTAGAAGTATAAAAATAAACAAAGAGTGAAACAAAGCTAGCCAGTATTTGACCTGCAAAAACAATCCAGGACGAATTAAATCTTTTATAGTCTAAGTAGATAAATCTCAACAAAAGTAAATTAAGCATGATCCTGCTTCAATGTTAAAATTTTAAATTCACTTTGATCAAAATCGTTTAAATGACTGGCAAGTATAACCATGTGTGGATAACGAGAGAGTTTTTGAGAGAAAAACTTCTTTGAATCAACATCAAGGTGTTCAAGAGGTTCATCGCAAATGAGAACCAATGGATCATGTATCAAAGCTCTTAAAAGATTTAGTTTTTGCTTCATCCCTTTCGAGTAAACAAGAAATTTCTTTTGCAAGAACAGAAGATCTACATCTGAATAATCAAGAAGTTTAGTGTCTAAATCAATATTTGATTTATTTCTTAGGCTAAGAAAAATTTTAAGATTCTCATATCCAGTAAGTTCAGGAAAAAAACTATCGATATTTGATGAAGCAAAGCCAAGTTCAGTTTTATAGTTATCTAGACCAAAGATGATATCCCCACTACAAGGAATGACTATTGAAGCAAGCATTTCAAGTAACGTTGTCTTGCCAGATCCATTGGGCCCCTTGATAAGAAATTTCTCATTATTTAGGAAAGTATAGGAGAAATCCTTAAATACGACCTCTGATCCAAATGTCTTAGTTATACTTTCCAGATGAACCAATGAAGTCTCCAAAAACCAAGTAAAATCCACAGTTTAAATTCATGGAACATATTTTTTTACTGCTAATTAAAATAGTGTATCATTAGGTTATGAAAGACTCTAAAAAACAACAGCAAAAAGAGAAAAAACCATATATCAAACCAAAGATTGATTCTGAGGACTTGATGGCTTTTGCTGCAACTTGTAATGGCACGTCAGTAGGTGGTCGTAAAGCCTCCGCACTACCTCCTGCTAATTGCAGAGCTGATCGTCTTAGTTCATAAGTAATGTCCCTAGAGAACTTAGAACTATTATCTCTCAAAAAAAATATCATTCACTCGAATACTGAAAACTTTACTTTTTCAAAGTCTATTCAATTTAGCTACCATGGCATTGATCTTGTGCTTAAAACCAATAGCGATAATTTAATTAATTGTATAAAGGACTTTTTTCCTCTGTCTTGGCTATTCCACGATAATGCGAAACCTCAATATGAAATTATCCATATTGATCCTAGTCATTTTCATATTGATCAAGCTGATTTTGAAAACGAAGAGTCACAGGACTGTCATATTGATTATGAGAACAACTGTGAACTCGCCGTACAACGAGACTTTGTAGCCCTTAAAAGTAATCACCAAGTTAAAGCCATTTTCAATAGCAATGTCGATGACGGATTTTTTAATTTTTTTCGCTGGTTGATCTGCAGAGACTTAATTTTTAGCGACAAAGCGATCTTACATAGCAGTTGTATTATGGGTCATAACAATAAGGCCTATGTCTTTTTAGGTCCTAGTGGTGCTGGTAAAACGACAACTTGTGTAAATGCCGAAGGTAGAAAAGTCCTCGGCGATGACATGAATATTCTTATTTTGAAAAAGGATAAGATTTATATGCAAGCAGGCTCAATAGGAGGACGATTTGAATCACAAATTCCTTTTGATCAGCTTGTTGAAGTTCAAGGATTCTTTTGGCTCAACCAGAGTAAGGAGCTTAAATTAGAAGCTCTCTCCGTTTCACGTAGCTTACAGTGTTTAATTGCGAGTTTGGCCAATGTATTCTGGAATGACAAGAATTCTGCTTTTAATCAAAAAGCATTAGAGTTTTGTCAAAAAATTGTATCAAACATATCATTCTATAAACTCTCACTTCAAAACAGCCCCATGTTTTGGTCTCTAATAGAGCCCAAGACAATATCAATGAATTTGAATGGAAATAGTATGTATCCTAGCTTGATAGACGCTCAGCAAGTTCATATCAAAACTGATTATAAGTTAGAAAAAGGTGGAGTTTATTCATATCGTGATTCCTTAAATAAAATAGTGGCCCATCGTTTAATAGATGAATCCACTCTTATTTTTAAAGGTGATAACTCTCTGTGTTTTGAACAAATTTCTAAGGATCAAATTATTGGTAGAGTTCAAACTGAAAAAAGTACAAGAATAGAGAATGTTATAGCCACTCTTTCAAGCTACAATTCAAAAAACTCATCTAGAATAGTGCGAGTTCTTTCAAGATTGCTTATTAGAATTTTTTCTTACTAGCCATAAAAGTGAATATCTAAGATTTGTTATAATACTATCTTTAAATAGGTTTTTAGCTAAAAGATATCTGATTGATCGTTGATTTGTATTCCAAATAAGCTCTTCACTGATCAGCGACTGAAATCTTCCCTTTAGGGCTGGCGCGATAGGATTCCAAAATTGATTAATTGCACCTATGGTATATAAAAATGATTGTTTGACTTGCCAATTTTTTGCAATTTCTTTGCAGCGATTCCAATCAATATTTGGATACATTTCGATTAACAAAGCAATATCAATAAACCAGTAGAGCTTAAGCATTGTGTGTTGAAAGGCATAATGAGTACATAAGAACACAAGTCTTTCTTCAAGTTTTAGCTGCCAAGAACCGTTATCTTTTTTTTCTTTTTCAAAAGTAAAATGCTCGAGATGGTAAAAAAGTTTTGTGTGTAGCTCAATAGTAATACTCACACCATCAATAACTTTTTGAAACTCCATTTTATGTTTATCACCAAACCACTTCGATTCAGTATTTTTTATAAAGCCAAGAGATTCAAACAAGTCTTTAATTTGCTCTAATTTTTTAGGATCGACCAACAAATCGATATCACTCATAAATCTGATGGCGATATCTTCTTTATATAGATCATCAAGATGATTCATCCCCTTTAAGATCAAAAGAGATTCATCAATTTTAAGAATTTGAGGAATTAAGTCTTTAAGGACTTTTTGATAGGTTTGGTTTTGAAGCCATTGCTTCAAATAGACCTTTTTTGCTTCATCTTTAAGTGGCGCCAAATGCTTCGACCAATTCTTATAGGTAAATCCCCATAAGGCGTGATGATTGATAAGATAAAAACGCGCCGCGTCCCCTTGTTTTAGCAAAAAAGCACTTAAATTGTTCGAAATACTCATTCGCTAAGTATAAACTAAGAGCATGAATCCTAAAATTAAATCCAATATTTCGTGGCAAAGAATTGAGGATGAAGTCCTCATTATGGATACGGCCTATCAAAAAAAAGCTCATAGCCTTAACTCTACGGCGAGCTTTATATGGGAACATTGTAACGGTACTAACTCTATAGAAGATATTGCCAAATTACTTAGCGATAATTATGAAACGAATTTAGCTGAGTCTACTGAAGATGTTAAAGAAGTCATCAATCAATTGAAGTCTTTTGATCTCCTTGAAAGTTTTTGATGAAAGCACAAGATTCACTGATTTATCAAAAAATACAAAAAGCTAATAATGTTCACCAGCCCCTTTTCGCGACACTTGAAATCACCCAAGTTTGTAACCTTGCCTGCAAGCATTGTTATAATTTCGATCGCACAGTCGCAATCTCTACGGATAAGAAAAGTTCTATCATGAGCTTTGAAGATACTCTGTATTGTATGGATCAATTACGAGAGGTGGGTTCACTTTGGTTAAATCTAACTGGAGGAGAGCCTCTAACCCATCCAGATATACTTAGTATTATTAAAGAAGCTAAAGAGAGAAACTTCCTCGTTCGCTTAAAGACTAATGGCTTATTATTAAATGAAAAGATGGCCAAACAACTTAAAGAAGCCGGCCTTGACGCTGTTGAAATAAGTTTATACGGAAGCGATGAAGAGACATACCGATTAATCACGCAAAGAGAAGGCCATGAAAAGACTCTAGGTGGAATTGATCAAGCTGTTAAAATGGGATTTGATACTAATGCTAGTATTATTCTGCATAAATACAACACTGATCAATTGCAACTAATGATCGATAAGGTCATTGCTTTAAAAGCCGGCTTTCAAGTTTCAACAGAAATTACGTCCAGATATGATGGAACTCACACTTCTAGAGACTATGAACTTAATAGCGATCAGATGAAATCACTTTTAGAGTCCCACCATGATCTTTTCATGTTCGAAAATAAAGACCACTTACTTCAGTGTAGCTGCGCCAAAACGGTTATTGCTATCGGATATGATGGTGTGATCTATCCCTGTATCGGCGCACCGATCAAAGTCGGACATATTAAGGACTCTCCCCTAGTTGATCAGTGGAAAAACTCTGATGTTTTTCAAAAAATTAGGAATCTTAAAACTGAAGATTTCAAAGAATGTCAAAAATGTGATTTTCTTGATTTTTGTTCAAGAAGTTCTGGCTCTATTTATGCTAACACTGGAAACTATACTGGCTGTGACTCACAAACATTGGAAGTCTCTAGACTGCGCAGCCAAAGTGTCAAGGATCTGTCTAAGCAGTAAACTAACTATGCCATCATAAGAATTTAAGTGTATGATATTACAATGGATAATACGCCCATTAGATTCATCCACGTCAATCATGAGTTCAGTTTAACTGAAGAGGGAAAGTCAGTAAGCAGTCCTGCTTATACTCATGCCGCTGTTATGCGCGCTCTTATGCGAATTAAAAATTTATGTGATGAAGATGTTTTAGCAAAAGTGCCAGGCACTGAAAGTGATCTGGCAGCGATTGTTATTTCTCAACATGAGCAATACAGCAAACTTCTTTTGGTTAACACTGAAGAAATTAAAGATGAGGCCCTCTTTGAAGAACGCTTAGTCGAAATCAGAACCGAACATGAAGAGAATCTAAATATTGAAGGCCCTAATCAACGTGTTTTTCCTCGTTATAAAACAGAAATGGAAATGGATTTTTTTGTTTCAGGTAAAACAATCTCGGCTCGTTGTACTAATGCCTCTCTAGATGGTGCCTGTTTAACTTTATCTCAAGAAACTATGTTAGCTAGTGGAGATGACATTGAACTTAAAATGAAGGGCAAGTCACTTGAGCTTAATCTTCACGGCAAAGTCACATGGGCGTTTAATGTTGGTGGTCAAACACAGCTTGGTATCTTACTTCGCTTTAATGAAAGTACTGAGATGATTCCTTGGATTAAAATAATAACAGCGCTGCACCTTCGCCAATATCCCAATCAAAGAATATAACTACCAATTAAATCGCTGTATTGCTGTTTAATTTGTTTTTGTAAATCATTAACAAATTGAATAGCTTTTTTACGTCGTACAGGGTTTGAAATATCTAAGATTGCTGATTCAAGTGCCTCAATGAACATGTGATCATGAGCAGGCTCATAGCAAAAGGCTCGTTCGTTATTAACGAGCTCACCAGCCCCACCAAGACCTGTTGAAAGTACTGGAAGACCATTGGCCATAGCTTCGACAATAACTCTGCCGAAAGGTTCTCGTTTAATAGAAGAATGAATTAAGATATCTAGAGAAGAATAAATTTCACTAAGAGGTTTAAGACCGGCAAAGACAATTTTAATCTGACTAAACTTTGAAGCAATTTTTTCAAGAGCAGCTTTATAGTTTTGGTGTTGTCGATTGGTTAAATAGATATCGTCACCATAAAGAATAATCTCTCTAATTCCCAATTCGACTAATTTTTCTTCCTGTCGATAAGCCATCCAAAGAATATCATGCTGCCCTTTCCATGGTGTTAACATCGAGGCAATTCCAATAGATCCTTTAAATTCTCTGGCCTCAGAAGCATTAATGGCAACTTGAGGTGGTGAATTATAGAGAACGTGTAAATGTTTCTGCCAAGGATATTGCTGCTTAAAATCATCCATTACTGAAAATGAATTAGCGATAAAATGTTTTTCAAAAGGTGTCTTCCTATCAATCAATCGTTTTAGTAATGAAGAAGCTGGAAAGTAATCTCTTAGATGCCACCAGATACTTCCCTTCCAATTTCTTAACATGCAAAGAACAGTGAAAAGCGCTCCAACTTTGTTACCATTTAGCCATAAGATATCAGTATCTTTAAGCGGAAAGCCTTTTATTCTCCAAAGCGCAAAAATAAAACTCAAAAGAAGTAGAGGTTTTGAAAATTTGGAGGTTCTTGAGCTACGATAGTAAAAGCCATTAAGCTTAAATCTCATGACATGAGCTTTTGGAAGTAGAGATAAAATTGTTTGCTCTAACCTTTCTGGATCTTTAAGCTTTGGAATCCAAATGGATACTTTTGCATAATCAGGAAGATCGGCCAGTGAGTTTATAAAGCTTCTCTCTGCGCCACCTAATTGATCTGTATTAAAAACAGCACAAACTTTCATGACCAAAGCCCCAAAAAAAGATTGGCATAGTCGCTTGAGCTATGATTATTGATCGTATGCTTAAAGCAATTAGCAGCTATATCGTCGTAATGGATCATAGCTTCTCGGTACCATTTCTCGACACTATCTCTATTGATTGATTTAAGTATCCATCCTGTTTTTTGTTCATGAATCGATTCTGTTAATCCTCCGCTTGCAAAGCCAATAGATGGAGTTGAATGTTTTGCTGCTTCTAAAGGTGTTAAACCAAAACCTTCGACGTTTCCAATATGAGACTGATCTAGAGAGAAGATACAGTTAAAATGAGAATCTTTGTATATTTGATCACGCTGTTCATTTTTAACCACTTCACAGTTAATTTCAATCTTGGTTGAACGATATTGGCCAGGACCTAGGCGAAGTGAGACTTTTTTCTTTGAGATATCTGCTAATAGTTCTGAAAAATAGATCGTTCCTTGAATATTTTTATGAGGCACATCTCTAGCAAAACAACATAATTTAATTTCATCAGAGTCTTTTAAAGAACTGGCTTTAGTCATTTTTACATCTGTTAAATCAATTCTATTAGGAAAAAGAATATCCCTACTATAATTAATCTTCATCCCAAGCTGCTCTGCTTTATCAAGGCTAAACTGTGAGATGAATATATTGGCGCAAGCCTGCTCAAGGGCGCGATTCGAGTATTTCTTTGTTCGCTTTTTAATAAAATGAATCAATGGATTTTTTGAATAGGTTAAAAGCTCTGCGCCATGAATGATATTAATTGATCTCTTTTTATCTTTTGAAGCAATCCATAAAGATGGCCAATAATGAGCATGGATGAGGTGCCCCTGAAAGTTTTTGATCGCTTGATTTACTTCTTGAGGCTTTCTCCAAACAAAGATAGTTACTGTGCACCCCTCTGCTTCAAGAGCATCCACTATAGTTTTAGATAGCGTTGCGATTCCACCTAGTTGATGTGGTGGATATTCAGGTGTCGTCAATAAAACATTCTTACCATGAAGAAGCATTCATCAGCCTAGAAAAAATATATGGATTAATTGTAACTTTTAAATGAAGAGATTAATAGTATAGATATTTTATTATAACTTTATGCTGCTTCGTCTTGATCATCTTTGATTGGACTTAAGTCAAAATTTACGTCATCAAACATCTCAGCTGGAATAACTAAGACATCTTTTCGATGGATCGCGCTCATAATATAAGTTATAGGAGTTTTACTCGATTCACCAATACTCCATACTTTATGACCAACAATGACCTGAACACTTGTATACATAACGACACCAAGCCAAAAGGCTGCTATCGGCCATCCTCTCAACGCAACAAAAACAATAACTGATTGCACGCAAAGATGTACAAGAGCAATGAAGTTCGCAGTTTTCTTTGCACCAAATTTATAGTGATGACATAAGATATGGTGCATATGTTTTTGATCACCGCTAAAGGGTGTTTTACCTGCCATTAATCGACGCATAAAGCTTACACCGAGTTCAACCGTTGGAAGCAAAAGACCAAAAATGGATAAATGCGCTAATTGCCAAGATGATAAGTTTGTACGACTTAATGAGCTATAGGTTACAAAGGCTAAGAACAACAAGCTTAACCCAATGATTCCCCCTCCGATTTCCCCCATATGAATTCGAGAAGGACTTTTATTGAAGTACCAAAATGAAGCCATTGGCATAACAAGTAAAGCTGATATTAAGGGAACAGATTCAAGACCTAAATAGTGACCTAAAGCAAAATAGCTCAAATAACTGACAATTGAAGTTTTTGCTGAAATTGTATCTAACCCATCAATGAGATTGGATCCGTTGAATGAAGCTAAACCTAAGAACAACAAGACATTTACAAATATAACGGGATTTATCTCTCTCATATAAAATCCACAAAGATTTGCAAAAACGTAAGAAGCTAAAAATTGTCCTGCAAGCTTTGCAAATGGCCTTAACTCTTTTCTATCATCTAAATAGCCTAGAACCGCTAAGATTGAGCCAGAGCTTCCCCAACTAACCAAGTGAAAGTAAGACATCTTTCCAATGTAGTTTAGCCAACACATCCCAAAAAAGGTGGAACAAAAGATTATCAAGCCACCTAATAGTACGGCTCCACTTTGTGATTTTCTTGCTGGTACCACTAACCAAGAAAGTGGCTTATAGGCATTCTTTTTAGCCCATAAAATAAGAGAAAAGCCCAAAGAGGCGCAGATAAAGGTAAATGTAGAAAAGGCAATAGTACTTTCCATCCCTACTATTATGCCTCAAGTTAAGATTTATTAAGCTGAGGTATAAAATTCCAGAGATTAACAAACGTTATTATTTCAATGAGTTACATTCATATATTTTGTGTTATTTTGGAAGTTTTGCAGACAAATTGAAGTCTCGTCGCCATATATTATTATAGAGTTAAGACGGTCATCTCAATATCTTTTGAAATATTAATAATCGTGTAAGATAAGCTTCATGTCTTATTTTTTTTCAGTCATTGTTCCTACTCATAATCGCCCACGCACTCTGGCACTTTTGTTGGAGTCATTAAGTTCACAAGAGCTATCTTCGGATATGTTTGAAATACTTGTTATCCCCTCCCCTAGAGATCTTTCATTAGATAAGTTTAATCATATCGGTAATATGCGCATGCTTTTGCCAGTCAAGGATCCTTACAACGGCACAAGTGCCTCATTCAAACGAAACTATGGTGCTCAAAACGCCAAAGGAACTTGGTTTGCTTTTACTGACGACGATTGCTTGCCAGATAAAGCTTGGCTCAAAAATGCTTTTGAATACATCCAACAAAATGAAAAAATTTGTGCCATTGAAGGATTGGTTAATGTTCCTAAGCAAGAAAAACTAACTCTAACATACAAAGGAATGTTACGTTTAAGTAAACCTGGTGGGTTTCAAACTTGTAATATGTTTTATCGAAAAGAAGAGTTTATAAAAATTGGCGGTTTTGATCTAGCATTTCCTTATTATCTAGAAGACACAGATTTAGGATGGAGTTTTTTGGATGCTGGACATGCAATTCCTTTTGTTGAAGGCTGTATCGTCACTCACCCTGTCGAGCCGCCAAACCCAAAAAAACTACTCACAATGGCCTCAAGAAGTGGACAGCACTTAAGATTACGTGCCAAGCATAGAGAGCGCTATGCTCAATCTACAATGCTTCCAATGCGTTTATCGCACTGGATATATATTGGACTAACCCTGAGTTGTTTTATCATTCCACTTATAGGAATTCCTTTAACACTTCTAGTCTTAAGTCTTCATATGGTTAAACTTTTTTGGAAATTAAGTTTTACGATGAAAGAGCTAACATTAGTATTTGCTCTGACTCCAGTAGCTGCATGGACTTCACTTTTTCATCTAGTCAAAATGCTTTTTTCATCTCAAACAAGACCAACCCTTAGCCGTTAATTCCAGAACCGGGATAGATTCGTTATAGATCGCCAAATAATTAGTTGGTTCCCAAATCTTACTCGGTAATGGACTCAAAGGGTCAACAAGCTTAGGGCCAAATAAAGAACGCTCAATTCTAAAAACTTTAAAACCAAAAGACTTTAAAAACTCAAAACTAGAGGCCTTACTAGGGTGAGAAAACTCTTCAAAGAACACAGCTTTAACAGAACCCTTTTCAAATAATTTAGCTGCACCCTTTAGTACAGAAAATTCATGACCCTCAGTATCAATTTTTAATATTAACTCATCATTATCAGGTATTAACTCATCTAATCTCTTATGCTTAATCATTATTTCTCTATGCTTACCCAAAGGTTTTTCTAATGTTGCAATTCCCTCGTTGTGACTAAAATCTTCTGGGATATAAAGCATTGATGAACCTTCAGATTCACTGAGAGCAAAATCATATATTTCAACATTATTATTCTTATTTTGAAGTCTTACATTTTCTTTGAGTCTTTCAATGACTGAAGGATGAGGCTCGAAAGATAGAATTTTCCCATCAAAGTTCTTAGACCCTAGAGCTGCTAATGTAAAATATCCAATATTAGCACCAATATCGATAAAGCTTTTTGCAAACTTCAAGCTACGTCTTAATATTTCAGTTTGGGCTAATTCATAGACTCCCAATACTTCAATAGAACGTCCTACGACTTCTGTTGGATTAACATTTATAGTTTGACCCCAAGGAAGTTCAACCGCTGTTAGTGAGCTTGAGTCATAGTAAGAATTACTAGTTAAGCGTTTTAAAAGTTGTTTTGGCCTAAAAAGATATTCTGGCTTATTAAAACGATATAAAAATGCCATAGATCGAATCCTAGTAATTGAGTAAAAAAGTTAACATATAGTTTTAATCACAAATACAGATCTTTACTTTGCCGCATCAACTAATGCGAATACAATAAAGTTTAAATTGTTCATATTACTAATTCGTTAAGTAAGAAAACTCTTAACAGTATACATCACGGAAATATTGATGGCACAAAAAGTATTAGTACTTATTTCCGAACCGCCACTACCAGCAACGTCTGGTCCTAAAGTTCGAAATGCTGCTTTATGGCAGGAATTTAAAGATCTTAATCTTGATATTAAAATATTCTCAATTATTCAAGCAAACAGCGAACCACCCACAAGAGTCTTTACTGATTATGAAGTCCAATATTTTAAAAAAGATAATCACCCTTTGCTTATAAGGCTATGGCGCTACCTAAATTTCTCACACCATCAATATCTATCTTCAAAGACGATGACAAAAGCGGTAGAAGATTGTTTGAATGATTGGAAGCCCGATATTATTCATGCTGAAGAATTAAAAATGGCTTCATTTCTCCCCTCAAATACGAAGCAATGTAAAACAACACTTACTGTCCATAATGTAGAATCTGAACTAATAAAGCAAACAGGAACTTTAACTGTTCCCTTCTTTCAAAGTTTGATAAATATTTGGCATGCCATTAGGTTAAAGTCTTATGAAAGAAAATCTATCCAAAATTCTAATCTCACATTTGCCTATTCAAAAATTGATGAAGCACGATTAAAAAAACTTTATCCACAAGCGAATATTACTGACACAAGTAATGGAGCTAAAGTTAAAAAGATTGAACCGACAAAACCTAAGAACTCAAAAGGAGTGCTATTTGTTGGGTCTCTTCATTATGTACCAAATTTTGAAGGAATAATGTGGTTTATAGAAAAATCTCTACCACATATATCAAAAGATATTTCTCTAAGTGTTGCTGGAGCTGGCGCACCAGAAAAAATAAAAACATTTTTAAGAGAAAAAAATATTACTTTTTACGATACTCCAGAATCTCTTGAGGATTTATATCACGAGAATGCCATTGCCATAGTTCCTGTTCTCAAAGGTAGTGGGACAAGGACAAAGATTTTTGAAGCACTGGCTTATCAAAGACTTGTCGTATCAACGAGTCTTGGGGCTGAAGGAATACCGATATCTCAGGAAGATGGTCTAATCTTATGTGATGACCCTGTTTCATTTGCACAGCAAATAAACTACTGGTGTGATCCTTTCAAAGAAAAAGAATACGATCATATATCGACTAATGCTCGAAAGGCTGCACTTGAATTTGACTGGTCAGAGGTTGCAAACAAATTACTAACAGAATGGCGATCTCTGTGAAAAATGTTTTATATATTAGCCCTAATAGTTATGTTGGTGGTGCTGAGAAATTTATAATAACAGCCTGTAAAGAGCATGATAAAAATACACATTTAAAATCAGCTATTCTTTTTTTTAGCGAAGGACCAGGACCACAACTTGCTCGCTCTTTTAATATTAAAACAGTCGTTCTAACAAAATCATTTCGTTTATCTAAGCCAATAAAATATCTTAGAGCTGCTTGGGAATTAAGAAAAATATTTAAAGAATTGAGACCAGATTATATACACCTTTCAATGCCATACTCAGTTATAGCCTGTTTTATTCCAATGATTGGATTAAAAGCAAAAAAAATCTGGTTCCAACACGGACCGGTTGGAGGTCGCCTAGATCGCATTGCAAGTTTTATTCCTTTAGACGCAATCTTCTACAATTCAAATGATACTAAAAAACGACACTTAGAAAGTGTTCCATTTAGCTACTCAAACATAAAACATTTTGTCATCAATCTTGGAGTTGAGATAATAGAATCTAAAGACAAGAAAAAAAATAGTAAAATATTTTTTTCATCAGTAGGTAGGATATGTAAATCAAAAGGACAACTTTTAACTTTGCAAGCAATTTCAAAATTAAAGGATATCAAAGGAATTTCAGATAAAATTCATTTAAATATTGTTGGTACTGCAAATAGCCCATCAGATTTAAAATATTTAAAAGAACTTCAAGACTTCTGCCACAAAAACATCATTGAATCGTTGGTGACTTTTCTTGGTCATCAAGATGACATGCGTTCTGTTTACAAAAGCACAGATATATTAATACATACACCTAATATACCTGAAGCTTTTGGCTTAGTTATTGCAGAAGCCATGGCAAATAAAATATTAGTGATTGGCCCAGATCTTGGAGGTGTCAGAGATATTTTAATCCATCATAAAACAGGTATTGTGTTTCCAATAACCCAAAATGAAGACGATATAGTTCATTTATCAGAACTTATAATGGAAATTGCGAATAATTTTTCTAGTGAGAATAGTATCTACCAGAAGTATATTAACAATGCATTTGATTTGATTACCTCAAAATATAGTTTAAAATCTATGAATACCCAGTTAGAAAATGCTTATGATCAACTCTAAATTTGATAATAAAAATTAAAGGTTCCATTTGAAAATAGCTCTCAATATTCGATCACTACACGATATGAAAATCAGGGGAATCTCACGCTATACTCTGAATCTTTTAAAATCCCTAGCCCTTGAAAAAGATAATATCACCCTCTATTTAATCTCAGAGGTTAAAATTGACGAAAAAGCTTTAGAGCAAATTAAAGTTTTCTTTCCTTATGATGTTGAAATCTATCATAACAAATATCTTCCTTCACTTATTTGGTTAAATTTGCTATTACCCATATTTCTTTTTTTACACAAAATAAATATCTATCATACACCATTAAACAGAGGCATTCCTATAATTAAGCTCTTGGATGTATTCCCTACAAAAATGGCCGTAACCATTCACGACACAATAGCAATTGAGGAAGTTAGAAAGGCACCTTTTAGTATTAAAAAAGGGCTTTTCCTTTTTGAGTGGTGGATGAACAGAGCGGCAGACTATATTTTAACTGTTAGTCAGCATTCAAAAGAACAATTAATTCATATTGAAAAATTTGAAGCAGATAAAATTACGGTTATAGCCAATTCCGTTTCAAATGATTTTTTTAATGTGTGTACTGAAGAATCTACTCGATCATACTTTCTTTATGTTGGTGGTTTTGAACATAGAAAAAATGTTCCATTTTTATTAAAGGCATATTGTAAATATTTAGAAAAAGAACAGTCACCAATACCTCTTAAACTTATTGGGAAAATAACAACATCTCAAATTGAGAATTTCAAAAAATTAAACTCTAGTGACATTAATAATGATCTCGTTGATTACTTAGGTTATGTTGATGATGCTCAATTACCTAAACTTTACAGAAATGCCCTCGCCGTAATAATTCCTAGCCTAAATGAGGGATTTGGACTTCAAGCAATCGAAGCTATGGCCACAGCTACACCGCTTCTTTCATCAGATGCTGCGTCCTTACCGGAAGTGGGAGCTGGTGCTCCACTTTATTTTTCTCCTATATCAGAACAATCACTTTTAAAGCAGATGTTAAATATTCAGAATAATAAATCTTTAATTAATGAAAAAGAGGTAGCTTCCTCCAAAAGAGCTCAAGATTTTACTGAAAAAATCATTTCCAGTCAGTATCTAAGCTTTCTCAAAATGATAAATTAAGCACTGCGCAAACCAAAAGGTCATTACAGTTAGAAACTAATACATCGCAATTTATCATTTGATTGCTATAATAAAATCATGAAAATTGAATATGATAAATATTGGTCTATGAAGTCTATCAATAGCAGCATGCCTCAACCTAAAGTCATAGACCTTTGGTATAAATCTATTACTACTTCTCCACTTGGAGTTTTAATTCAGCAGAAATTATGCAGTTCAAAAAAGATTTTAGACTTTGGAGCAGGTGATAAAAAATGGAAGTCCATTACACCCAAAAAATCTATATATAAATCTTTGGATATCAATAATGAATCTGATCACGATTATCATTCAATAGATCAAATAAATGAGACATTTGACAGCATACTCTTCATGGATGTTTTGGAACATATTGAATTAAATGAAGGTCTACGGCTTAGTTTAAACCTAATTGATCTACTTGATAAGAACGGATTCCTTTTAATACAAACACCAAATGGTAAATGTATTCGAAATCATCTGGGATCAGATATGACTCATAAGCAGTTGTATAATCTTCGAGACCTTTATTCGTTTTTTAAATCACGCGGTTTTGAAGTTGATTGTTATAGAGTTAACGTTTTTGCAAATAAACTAAGTGTATTTGCTAAAATCAAGCACTTCATAAGTGCATTTATAATCACTAGAATTATTGGAGCTGATTATACCGATAATATCTTTTTATCCGTTCAAAAGAGCCAATAAGTGTTCAAAAAAGGTGTTAAGAATTATTTTTTTTCAATTTTAGCATTACTGCTTACTACACTAACTTCATTTTTCACAACCCCATTAATAATTAAATATGCAGGTGCTAGCTACTTCGGGTTATACCAACTAATTTTACAATATCTTGGTTATTCAATATTTTGTGACTTAGGTATTTCAACGGCATCATTAAGTATTTTAAATAAAGCGTTTCATTTAAATTCAAAAAATACTGTAAAAGCAGCAATTCGCCTTGTGTTAAATAAATATTTAAAGGTCATGCCGATCATTTTCATTTTTCAAGTTCTTTTGACAGTTTTTTTAACGAGCCAGGATGAAACAAAAAACAATACATTAAGTTATATTATCATGGCCCTTCCATTGAGCTTCTTACCGCTAAAAGTATATAGTGATTTCCTACGTTCTTCTGAACAAGTTCATATCGTTTCTAAATCAAATACTATTGGATTATTATCAACTTCCTTTCTTGCCATATATCTTTCAATAAAAGGTTATGGAATCTTGGGACTAGCTATAAGTTATTTTTTAGGAATGACTCTTATGGCAATTATTCCAATGCTTTATACATTTAAATATCTTTCTAATATGCCCAATTTAGAAAATGATGATTATAAAAATGGCCTAGAAGACATAACTATCTCACAGCAAGTTCATGCCTCCATTCAAACTTTATCTGGTCAACTTAGCTATTCATCCGATGTCATTATCTTATCTTTTTTTGCCTCTAAAGAGATGCTCACAATGTTTTTCATTAATCAAAGACTAGCTCGCTTAATGGACTCTTTGTTAGTTAATGTCGGAAATAGTTTTTGGTCATCTTTTGCAAATCATCCAGACAAAGACAAAAGAGTTTTCTTTCTTAGAAATATAAATAGCGTTTTTATCTTTTTCAGTGGAACAATTTCGCTGCCTTTATTACTTCTTAACCATAAATTCATTAACCTTTGGGTTGGCGAACATTTATTCATAAGTGATTCCTTTAGTTATATCGTTTTCATGAACTACGCACTATTTGGTCTTCTTTCATTATGGGGATGGATTTTTATTGCTGAAGGAAAACAAGCCTTTATCTCTAGAACAATTCTTATGGCTGGTTTTATCAATGTAGCAACAAGCATTTTGGGAACTTACTACTTTCATGAAATAGGTCCCGTTCTTGGAACATTTATTTCTTTTTACTTTTTCTATTTATGGAGTATCAAAAACAAACTCGCTCACATCGGCTATAATGTAGAAAAGGCAATTAAAGATTTTCTTTTAATTTTTTCAATCAACTCCTCAGTTTTTTGGTTAATTTTAGCTCTCATCGATACTTCATCTTTTTCTACCTATAAAAGCATCGTATTGATTGCATCAATATTTTCAATCTCTTATTTAATTAATTCACTTTTACTATTTAAAACCGTTATCCCATCAAAGATTTTTTTAATTATTAAGGAACTTAGATAAATGTTAAAAAAAATAAGAAATATCTTTAACTATAATTTTTCGTTACATTTTCGTTTTCTTTTTAATGTTAATGCAAAAAGAATTCGTTTTTTAGGTCCGTTTGAATTTAATGTAGATAAGAATTCCATCATTTCTTCAACTAATAACTCTGCTTGCTTTATAGGTAGCCCAATAGGGGCAACTGGAAGAAAAAGTTTGATTACACAAATTAAACTGAAAAAAAACTCTAAATTAATTTTGGGCGAAAATTCTATTATTGGAAGTGGATGCACTGTTAGCTGCAATTCAAATGCGATTATCTCAATAGGAAAAAATAGTTATATTGCCTCAACATCAATCTTAAGCTCAAGCCAATCAGTAACAATAGGCGAAAACTGTTCAATTTCTTGGAATGTTACTATTATGGATGATGATGGGCACACTTTTAGAAATCATAAACAAGTGAAAGCAATTACAATTGGAAATAATGTTTGGATTGGAGCAAATAGCATTATCCTTAAAGGAGTTAACCTTGGAGACAATGTAGTCGTTGGAACTGGCTCTGTCGTAACGAAGTCTTTTCCTAATAATTCAGTTATTGCAGGAGTACCTGCAAAACTGATTAAAACAATTACTGACTAGCAATTAATTTTTCCTAACTTCTCTATAGATAATTATTGAAGATAAAATTGTAGCTACAACACCAATAAGAGATGTGTAATAGGCTCGGTCTTCTCTAAATGTCGACCTTTCCGCAAAGATCGTATCTCTAGGCTTTAATTCAGTAGCAAAAGCCTCACTATCTCCACCCTCTGAAACATCAAAACTTCTTGTTTCGACAGTATCACCGTTTCTCTGTGTTAGCTTTATATTATCGGACTTAGCTGTTGCAGTAACTCCTCCTGCAATTGAAAGCCCTTCGACAAGACTGGATCCTATCGGTATGAAATGTAGTCCAGGTTTTTGAACCTCGCCCCAAATATGAACAGGAATCAAAACTTTTCCTTTAATCACAGGTGAATAATATATACTTCCCATAATCTTACCAAGCCCTTCAACTTCTGAAGGAAGAGCCAACTCTTTCAAGTCTATTGTAGAAGCTGACTTCTTTGATGTGCTCTTAGCAAAACTTGGAAAAGAGCAAGACAAGAGAGAGTAAATCAAAAGATAGCTGAGTGTTTTGTTTTTCATGCTGCATAATATAAACTCACACTACAATATTGGCAAATTTTTTTGTTTATGGACGACAGCGTTAACTTTATATTTTATACTTAACTATGCTTAATCCTAATATTAATGATCAAACAAAAGAGACAGTTAAGACTCTGCCAATTAAAAACTACGAAGTTTTAAGTATTTTACTTTACGTCATTCATATTGGATTAAACCTCGCACAAATATCCGCAATTAAATATTTCTATCTTCTAGAAGTTTTAGTCTTTCTAATCCTCGCTCTCAAATATTCTTGGAAAGATTTATTCATACCAACCATTGTCTTTTTTTTTATTGAAGGCCAAGGGCGAGTCCTAGGCCAATATAATCCCTTTCATCGAGTTGTATTTGATGCCTATCTCTTCATTTTAGTAGCAAAACACTATATTGCTAAAAAGGCGCTAACATTACCCGAGAAGATTCCACTATTCTTTAAACTTGTAATCATAGGTCATTTTGGCTGGTATATTGTCCAATTCTTTAATGTCAATTCAGTCGGACCGTTAGGCCCATTAGTTGCTACTAAAATTTATATTTTTCCAATATTTATGTTCTTTATGTTTCTAGACCAGCCACTTGAAGCCACTACAAAAGCCTTTAATAAAAGATATTTATTCATTGTCTTAATCCTTATTTTGCAGTTTATCCTTATTTTTTTTCAAATTAGTAGTGGAGATACTTCTGTTTTAAATTTGAGCTCTTATTATTCAAAATCAATGGATCAAGCATTCACTGGAGAATTCTTTAGACCATATGGAACAAGTTTTGTTCCTGGTGGTGTCTCTATCTATATAGCGCTAAGTACTGCTTTCTTATTTATTACAAAAACATATAGACCATGGGCAATCCCTTTAAATATCATAACAACAGTACTTTTAATAGCAGCACTTTTTGTCCTACAAGTAAGAGTTGGACTTATTCTAGCCTTTCTCGTCATTTCCTATAGCTCACTTATTATTGTTCTACGTTCTAAAAAACGTGTCTTTGGTCTCATTATTTTTTTCCTGACTTTATCGTTAGTGCCAATCTTTTTTGATAATATCCTTATTGTGCAAGAATATTTCCCCGAAGTTAATTTAAAAAAATCAATTGAGAGGATTCAAGATATTTCAAATACAGAGGACCTATCAAGCAAGAGAGCATCATTTGATTTAAGTCTTTTTGCATCTGTTTTTATGGATCGTTTAGAAAAAGCGCCTCTAGGTCTTGGACCTGGAAGAACAGGTGCAGCAGCAGGTATGTTTAAGGATATTATTGAAGATGATCCAATATACGATTTAGCATTTAGTTGGAGTCTAGATAATCTGTATATTAGCCTAGTTATTGACCTTGGAATTGGCATGATATTTTATACAATGCTGATTGTAGGACTACCGCTATATACCTTTTGGCGAAGCTTGATTTATTGGCAAAAAAATAAACTAAAAACAAATATTTCATTAATATCCCTAGGAACTCTTTTAGTTACATTACTAACTTCTTGGGGTGGACTAAGTATTCCTTATAATCCAGTTTCTTTCTTTTTCTGGTTTTGGTTAGCTCATTCGATTAATAGTTTAGATCGCGAAAGTAAATTAGAAGTGCAACCTATTTCGCAAGTAGATTAATATTGGTTTTTCTACAAGTCTATAAAAGACCCAGCCAGCAATCACAGAAAAAACGGTAATAAACACGATGTTCAAAAGAGGAAGAGACTCAAACAATTTATAAGATATTAAAATCCTGGATAATAAAGACATCAAAGGAAAATGAACTAAGTAAATAGAATATGAAGCATCCCCTAGTTCAATCATCCATTTTGGAATTTCAAACTGACTAGCTCTTTCCCACATAATAACACCAAATAACATAGCAAAAAATAAAGGCCCGTAAATAACAATGCTATGAGACTTATGAAAATAATGACTAAATTCAGCTTCAAAGTAACCAACTACAAAATATGCAACAAACGAAAACACAAACAAAATTTTGCCAAACAAAAATTTTGTTTTATTAAGAACTAAACTCGCAATTAAACAACCTGCTAAGAACTCTAAATTAAACGGGCTAAACAAAAATTTAAAAATATAAGGTGCATCAAAATAGACAACGTTCAAATCACAAGCATAAAAAAAGAGAGACAATAGTGTTAAAAGAAAATAAAAGTGAAATTTGAATGAGGACAGTCCATAAAATCCAAGAGCAAACAATAAATAAAACCAAACCTCATGCTTTAAAGTCCAAGCCACCCCTAAGATTGGTTCTAATGAATTTGGGAAAAGAAAAAAACTCGTTAAGAATGTCGACACATATCGATAATGATCCAAACCATAACGAGGAAAAATAAGATAAAAGAACGTTAATGGAATAAGAGTGCACCAGTAAATTGGAAAGATTCTAACAAATCTACTTTTCAAATAAGGTATAAATGAAGGATTTTTAATTGTAGTGGTGTAAAATATAACAAAACCACTTAAAATGAAGAAAAAATCAACTCCAGTATATCCAAACTGAAAATAGTCTCCAAGAAAACTAATACCAAATTTTTTATTCGAAGTAAGAGTTGCATGTCTTAAGACAACCATCAAAGCAGCAAAGCCACGCAAGGCTTGTACACCTGTAAAATACTGCCTTTTGCTGTCTACCATTGCAACCTAACACAACCGTGTTGAAATCAAAGCTCTGGAACTTCACCCAAAATTTCAATATCTCTGAAGTTATTTTTAAAGTCTTCTTTGTCTACAATTCTTTCATCAAATAAATATCTTAAAAGAATTCCAAGAATGACTAAAAATATACTTACAAACAAAGAAAAAGCAATCGTTGCAGATAGCTTATGTCTTTTATAGTGTTTATTTCCAAGCAAGTAATTATCAAAAACTATGTCGGACACAACCGTGCCCTCTACAAGTTTAAGCTGTAACATCTTTTGTTCAAGTAGCTTTAGGTACTCAAGAGAAGGCTGATGCTCCTCAAGCTCACTAGAAATCTCTTTGACCTTAGATAGCAATGCATTTCTATCACCTTCAATATCTTTAACATTCTGCTCTAATTCTTTAATTTGGTCTCCAAGAACTTTACCTTGAAACTCTACGTAATCTTTTGACTTTTCTTTGTCAGCTTTAAATGTTTCAAAGTTAGCAGCAATTTTTGATTTTTCTAGCTCTGCGATTTCAGCATTTATTTTTTTAAGATTATTATTAAGATCCTGAACAATTTGTTTATCGTCAGCAGATTCAGAAAAAGAAGTTCCCTCAAGTGCAACTAAATCAGCAGATATTAGATCTTTTTTAATCTTTAATTTCTGAAATCTCTCCCAATCTGACTTTAACTTCTTGTCTATGTCTTTGTTTATTGTTTTTTTTGTTAATTTTGACGAAATAGCAATTTGCGAATACTCCATTCTTTTTTCTTCAAGAGACAACTGATAAAGAGAAAGTTTTTTCTCCAAACCCTCCATCTGCATTTTTGCCTGAGCCAATTGACGATTTTTTTCCATAATATCTAATTTCTGAAGTGAATCTCTTCTATTTTTTATTAATTCTTCAGAAATTTTTCTTTGTTCGGAAAGCGAGTGAGCTATAGTCTCTGATCTATACTCAACAAAAGCCTCGCTTATTGCACTTATAATCTTTTTTGTTGTGTACTCATCTAAAGTTTTTGCCGTTGCAATATATCTATTACTAACAGTGTCATCCCCTACTATAGTAAAAAAGCTGCTAATAATTGCTCTAACTTTTCCAATTTCACAATCGCGATCTAAACAATCTGAAAACATCTGTTTTGTATTTTTTTTATTCGCTTCATAAATTGAAGTAAAAGACATTGAAGCGAAATCTGGGTCTTTTACGATTTTTTCAGACACTCTTTGCAAAAAATCTACGGATTTTGCCATGCCAATAATCTCATTAGCACTAATACGATCTGTTTTTTCACCAAGCAAAGTTGCAATTTGCTGCGTTGGTGAATTATCAAAAGCTGCAACATTCCTAAAAGCAATTTGAGACATATAAATATCATGCTGTCTCAAATAGAAATAGGCTGACACGATTGTAACAATGACTGGAATTGTGCATGAGATCCATAAATACTTAGAGGCGAGTTTCAATAAAAAATGCCAATTAAGGATACTAAATTCTGAAAACACTGCACTTATATTTTTCATATTTAATTACTTTTTATCTTTATTCTCCGGCGATAAAGGCGAAAAAATCGCACCCTTTAAAGAGATCCCATGAGATTCATAAAATTCTTTAATATCTTCTACATCAGTAGTGGTTAAAGTATTTCTTGCAACAATTAATGTTATTATTTTAAACGAATAAAGCAAACGATGAAAGAAATGAAGATTTTGTCGCATGATATTTATTGATGGTGTATTCCAAAGAACAATATCGTAACTTTTCACAGCCGCAATAACCTCATCAAGCACCTGATCTCTTTGGGACCCTACTGCCAACATTTCATCTATATCCATGATTGATAAATTACTTCCAAAGCCATAAACCCTAGCCTTGCTTAGTGGCTTCAGGTCATTTGGATCAAGCGATGACACTTCAGACGCCTCAAAGAACTTTAAAATTTCGCCATCCTTTCCACTTGTCATCAAAAGAATATGTTTGTCGCGAATTACATCAGCTAAATAGCATCCGATGGCAAAGACAGCCTTTTTTTGGCTGTCATCATAACCCGTACTCGAAAAAACAACTCGGTCATCCCCTGCTTCTATATATTTTCGAAGTGATTCACCAAGTTTTGCGACATGTTTAAAGTTTCTTATTCTACAGACAACCTCGCTAGTACTATGACAGTCACCACCATCAACTCTAACGAACGCTTGTTTTGAAGGACGTTTGAAGTGAAGAGTCTCGTCACCATCATCAAGACTCACTTACTATCCCCTTCTTTAAGGACAACACCTTTAACAGTGAAGCCATAACATCTCATAAAATGAAGTTCTTCACGAACTTCTTTAATAGACATTTTGGCAGTATCAACAATAAGTGTAAATGAGTTTATAAGACGATACATAGGCAGCATACGCCCCATATCCTCTTCTGCTTTACTTCGCACAGGAAGGTCTATGAACAATGGCTGGGCCATTTCTCTAGAAAAGTTAACGAAATCTTGCATCCCTTGATTTGATAGTTCAAGAAAGTCATTTAAACGAATTAATGATACACCAGCAACTTTTTCGTACTTTAAACCGTAATCTTCAAATTCAAAACATTCAGTTTTACCCAGTGAAGTTTCAATTTCTTGTTTTACAGATTCGTACTCCTCGCCAAGGATAGCGCATACATTTAGACTTCTCTGATAAGTCATAAATGCAATCAATCCATATAATGTATTTCTTTTTGAAATAGTCCCAGCCGTGCCGTGAAAACCAAAGACTAATAGGCCCTGGTCTAAATCTTTTGCATAACTTGAGCCAAGTCTAAAAGCCTCATGATGGTTCTTTAGACGAAAGAAAATCTCTGAAGTATCAACATTTGATCTTTTCAAACGAAGTTGCGTCAATCTGACAGGCGCAGAGGCGGAAACTTCTTTATTAAGTTTATTGCTCTCAACTTGGACAGGTTTATTCATTCTTTTTTCAAAGTTTAGAGCATGATTTAGCTTAATTTCTTTATTCTTTTTAGAAGGAGTTGTTGGTGTCTTTTCTTCTATTGCTTGAGGTTTAGTCGCCTCCTGACCACCTACAAGTTTTAGATAACCTTCTTTAACAGGTAGGGCCTTAGTAGTATCTTTTTTACCAAGAATAAGTCGGTGACTTGTAGCCTCATCTAGTCTAATTTTTTCGATAATTATTTCTTGAATATCATTGTTACCACTTAATAGTTCAATTAATTCTGTAACATTAATTTCTGCGCTAGAGCCTTCGCTATTTACGATCTTAAGACGATCATAACCATGTTTTAGATATTCTAATAAGCGGCGATATTGAACGTCAGTAAGACTTCTACGAATGTCTTCGTGATCAATACTTAAACTAGCTTTTTTAGAAAGAGCATTTTCCATTAGCTTCCAATTCTCCTCAGAATAAACACAAGACTTCGAGAGGATACTAGTGATATTCTAGCAGAATATAAATATCTGCTGGTGCTAAATAAAATTCGGCAAAAATTAACAAAACGCTGAGAATTATGACTAAAATACTTCAGTTAGGAAAATTTTACCCTCCCTTCTTTGGCGGAATGGAGACTGTTCTTAAGGATTTATGTCGTGGCCTTGCGGAAGTGCCCGACAATGAGATTCAGGTTCTTTGCGCTGAACATTCATCAACTCCGTCCTCAAAAATAGATGGAAAAATTAAAGTGTATAGAATTCGAAACATTTTGACGCTTTTTTCCCAGCCACTTATGCCAACCTATTTTTTCCATTTAAGAAAATTACTAAAAAGTGCAGACGTCGTGCACTTACATACCCCTCACCCACTTGCTGAGTTTTTTTTATATCTACTCAAACCTAAATGCCCAATCGTAATTACTCACCATAGCGATATCATCAAGCAGCGCATTGTAGCTCCTCTCCACTCGATTTTTGCTCGAAAACTTTATGCACGAGCTTCAGCAATCATTGTCCCAACGAATAACCATGTCACAACATCAAGACTGCTTCCAGATTTTATAAAAAATATTCACTGCATACCTTTTGGTTTAAACACAGAGTCGTTAATTCCAATAGAAAATCTATCTATCAATCAAAATATTGAATCACCATATTTTCTCTTTGTTGGAAGACTTGTAGGTTACAAAGGCGTTGAAGTTTTAATTAAGTCAATGCTGAAGATTGAAGCCAAATATTCCTTAAAAATAGTTGGCACTGGTCCACTAAAATCAGAATTACAATCTCTAGTATTAAAATTAGGTTTAGATGATAGAGTTAAACTTCTAGGTAGAGTCGATGATCCAGTCGAATTCAGCTCTTTGTATGCAAATTGCTTAGCTTTTGTTCTTCCTTCCATTTCATCAAACGAAAATTTTGGAATGGTTCAACTTGAGGCTATGTATTACGGAAAACCAGTTATAGCAACCCAACTTCGTTCAGGGGTTCCTGCCGTTGCAGAACCTGGAGTTTCCTCATTACTGGCTCAAGTTAATGACCCAGACGATTTAGCAAAAGTTATGAATCAGCTGATAAATTCTCCTGAATTAACAAAAAAAATGGGAACAGCAGCTCGAGAGCGATATTTAAAAATGTATCGCTTAGAAACATTCATTTCAAGTCATTCTAAGCTCTACAAAAAATTACTTAACGAGGATAATTGAGTGAAGACTATTGCCTTCGTCACGCACAGGATTGATCGTCGAGGTGGGCAAGAAAGATCAATGCATGAAAATCTACAGCGACTTTGTAGGTTAGGATGGAAAATAAAATTTTATACCTTTTCTTTAGAGGAATGGCCTGAAGATTGTTCATACGAATGGATCAAAATCCCTGGAAAGAATATTCGAATACAATTTTTAAAAAACTTATGGTTTTCGATCTATACATTTATTATCTTAAGAAATGTAAAGGATCCTGTACTTACGATTGGCACCTCATCTTGGGTCGCTGATCTTCGTGTTGTACAGTTCGTTCATAGCACTTATTACGATCTTATATCTCAAAATTTAGCTCCATATCCTAACGCAAGAACTCTTTTTCACACTTTCTATCAGTACATTTTCATTAAATGGTCTATTTTTTTAGAAGAATTTCTCTTTCCAAGAACAAAAAATTTCATTGCCATCTCAAATGGTATTTCAAATGAAATTAAGAAAGTTGTTAAGGATCAAGGAGTCACTATAAATATCGTTCATCATGCACCAGATAGGGTCATAAGTGACTCGAAAAATGATAGGAACCTAAAGTTACTTTTCGTAGGAGCTCTTGAAAGAAAAGGAATTGAAAAAACTCTTCGAATTTGTTCTCTCTTGAATACAACTAATTGGCATCTTGATGTTGTGGGAACAGGAAATCTTCCCCTTTGGAAAAAGCGAGCAGATGAGCTAGGTATAAAAGACTCTGTAACTTTTCATGGGGTAAAGCCGTCATTTGACTTCTTTTCAAAGGCAAATATATTTTTGTTTCCAAGTACCTATGAACCATTTGGTCTTGTCGTCTCAGAAGCTGCATCATTTAATTGTTTACCTCTAGCATCAAGTGAGTGTGGTGCGATGGAGCTTTGGTCAAATAGGCCTGAATGGATAAAGTTGTCTGCTATTGATGATGACGAAAAATGGGTTGATGCTTTAGAGCGACTTATTAACGATAAAGAATTAAGAGATAATATTTCAAAAGATTCCTATATAAACTTTATGAACTGGAGTTGGGATAAATCAGCACAAAGATATGATCAAGTGTTAAGGAACTGTTTATGAAAAAACTTAAAGTTTTAACAATTGGTCATTCTTATGTAGTTGCATCTAACAGAGGAATTGCCGAGGCTATTCATTTTGATCCTTCTATTGAAATGACCATCGCAGCTCCACTTTTCATGAATGGTAGTCTTCGTCCATTAGCTTTAGAAAAGTCTTCTTCAACAGACGGTCCCAACGTAGTGGGATTACCGGCTTACTTTACTCGTTATAATCATTTTTTCTTTTATAGAAATTTAGCGTCAATAATAAAACCTGGAGCTTTTGACTTAATCCATATTTGGGAAGAGCCTTATGTCCTAGCGGGTTTCCAAATTGCACGAGCTGCAAAAATAGCTAATATTCCTTACTTTTTTCGAAGTGCTCAAAGTTTAAACAAAAAGTATCCCTTCCCCTTCTCTTTTTTTGAAAAGTTTGTTCTAAGAAATGCCAGAGGTTGGAATGCAGGGGCTAGTCTTGTATATCAAAATTTATTAGCAAGAGGTTATCCACAAAAAAATAGCGTCATCATTAATCTTGGAGTTAAAGGTGATCTTTTCTATCCTGCCAGAGATACTATTGAAAAAGATATCATCAAAGAGGAACTTAATCTCAAAGGACCAGTCCTGTGTTTTATTGGAAGACTTGTTTATGATAAAGGTTTAGATGTACTCATGAGTGCGTTAGAAGATGTAAAATCGCACTGGAACTTAATTGCACTTGGAAGTGGTCCCTATAAAGAAAAAATAGAGAAATGGGCGCATGAAAATAATTTTCAAGATAGAGTTAAAGTCATGCTCGTCAAGCATGATGAGGTCCCTCGAATTCTCAGAGGATGCGATATTCTTGTAGCCCCAAGTCAAACGATGCCGAACTGGAAAGAACAGTTTGGTCGAATGTTGGCAGAAGCTTTTGCCAGTAAAGTTACAGTTATAGGTTCGGACTCAGGAGAGATACCATTTGTTATCGCTGAAAATGGTCTTGTGGTTGGAGAAAAGGACATTAAGGGTTGGACAACTAATATAGAGCTTCTACTTACAAATGAACAGTTACGTAATCAACTTGCTGAAAAAGGTCGTGCAAAATTTTTAGAAGAACTTGAAGTAAGTGCGATAGCAAAAAAGTATATACAATTTTATCATCACCTCACTTCAGATAAATAAAAAACCCACTCATTCGAGTGGGCCTTTTAACTTCAATGAAAATTACTCATTAATTATAATAATAATCATCGCTATAGTAGTCGTCGTTATTTCCATAATCGTAATAATCTAGGTCTGAGTAGAAGTCGTCATTATAATCCCAGTTATATGATCTAGAATTATCAATTCTCTCAGCACAGAAGAAACGATCATCATATGAACGGTAGTTCAGCTCATCACGTTCACGAGCACAAGCATCGTAACCAGATTGACATGAGCGACCAGAGAAAGTTCTTTCAGTTCTATTGTTATAACCATCGACTAGCTCATAGTTACAGCTGTCATATGGGCTATAACGGTGACGGTAACCATTGTAGACAAAGTATGGGTAGCTATCGATATAAGAAAATCCGTCATTGTATGTTGAACCGTAACGAACCCAAAGATCCCAATAAACATATCTGTATGGAAGACGTGAATAGTAATCATATGGAGAATAGTAACGGCTTACGTGAGTGATCGATCCATAATAAGGACTATGGTTGTAATAAACATAAGACTGATATGGATTACGGTAGTTAGCACGGAAGCTATAAGCTCTGTGATAATTTCTTAGGGCCGAACGACGTTGATTGTAATCATAGTAGTTTGGACGAGGTCTACGATAGTCAGTAGGTGGTCTTGTCGTTGGACGAGTATATGGACGTGTTGGACGGCCATAATCAGGAGTTGGTCTAGTTGGTTGAGTAACAACTGGTCTTGTTGGACGAGTTGGGCGTGTTGGTTCAACTGGACGAGTAGGTCTTGTTGGACGAGTTGGCTCAACCGGACGTGTTGGTCTTGTTGGTTCAACTGGACGAGTTGGTCTAGTCGGACGAGTCGGTTCTACAGGTCTTGTAGGACGAGTTGGGCGTGTTGGCTCAACTGGACGAGTCGGACGATCAGGTCTTGTCGTAGGACGGTTTGGACGTGTGTTGCAATCTCCGCGTGGACAACGTTGAGCATTAGCGCTCTCGATTCCCCCTGCCAGGAATGCAACCATTAGCATGGTAGCTGTGATGATTATTTTCATGATCTCTCCAACATAAAAAGTAACAAACAGTTTTAGTACTCTTTATTGCTATCACTGGAGATCAAGATGATTCAAAAATAAATTCGTGAAAATCTAGAAAAACAAGATTCTTACATTTGAATTAATGATGTGACTTAAAGAAAACGGAGACTTATACTAATTACCTTACAGCTGTTTTATGACGCCAAGGCGCATTCTGGCACCAAAATGGCACTAAAATGAGTATCCCATGGAGAAATAAATTGAATCATTCGCTCTATAACTAGACCAAAATGAAGACATATCTTCTGCTTGAAGCATTTCAACTCCAACAGCTGTTACAAAATTATTAGTAAAGAGATAAGAGACATTCGTACGAAGCAAAATATCTTTTCGACTAAGGTCGTGTTTTAAATCTACAAGCCAAGTTAACTGTTCAGATGGTTTAACTTGTAACCAAAAGCCCACTGCATTTTCAAATCTAGAGCTATCAGAATAGAAGTCATCACCTGATGAAGCTTCGGTAAGTAATCTAAAATAATTCAGGCCAAAATCTAGGTAATAATTTTTATGAGTCAGGGCGAGAGTTGTATGACTTTCTCTTTTGTAATTAGGCTTAATTGAGAAAAAGTCTGAATCAAATTCACGATTTTCTTGTTTAAGTTTAATTGGATCTAACACATCAAAGTCTTTACCAAGTTTTGCATTGGGATCAATAACTTCCAAATTAGCATGTAAGATCGTTTCACCTTTTACTATCGTTGGAATCTTTTGTTCAACACCAAAGCCAATAACTCCGTGATGGTTAACCACAGGATCCGCATTCACAGTAACCTGCTTAAGATCAAGATCGTAATAAGCCTCGGCATTAACTCTCAAATTATTTTCAGGTTTGTACAAAAGATAAGTATTGAGCTTACCTGCCGTCTGTTTGTCACTCCAGTGCCAAGTAAGATTTGCTCCTAATGTTTTATTTAAGAGAACATCTTTAATCTGAGGATCATTTAGATTGTAATAAATAGGAACTTCTTTTTCATTAATGATAGTTCTCTCAGGCGGTCTTCTAATCCATTCACTCTTACTTGTTACTTTACCATTTTCAACTTTTAATCCAGGGTTGAGTTGTGGCACAAATAAGTAGGATAAGATAAAATTAAGTTCTAAATCCCCCATTTTCCTATCCCAATGAAACCCAATAAGGCCCTCTTGTTTTTCATCTAGAAGTGAAAATGAGCGGCGTGAATTTAAGTTACTAAGTCCCCAAAAAACTTCATTTGGATTCCAATCAAGAATCTTGCGCCCTATTGTAAATGTATTAGTGCCATCACTCTTCTTAATATAGGCTTCACTTAATGAGTAATTAATTTCTTGATCATCCAAATAAAGTCTAAAGCTTGAATCAAACTTTGCTTCGGCTTGATCAATAAGAAGAAAATCACCTTCCTGCTTTATATCAAGATTCAAACGATCTTCAGAACGAGTCGTCACACCTGGATCATTTAGGCGATGAAATTTTTCAACCATGAAGTTTACTTGAGCGAAAGCTTGGCCAGCGAATGATGAAAGAATAAGGAGCAGTAAAATCTTCATATAGTTATTAAAGCGTAAATAAGGATGAGATTCGACATATTTTGACGCATCGTGTAAAAATAACCCAATCCACACCATTGGCCTCTAAATTGCTTTAGTATATTGAAAACGCTTAAAGGAAATTAAGATAAATCAACTACTTAGCCAGCTATTTACAAGGTTCTGCTTAATTATCAGTCTATTAGGACTGGTAGGTTGCGGCTTAACTAATGATGATCCTGTCAAAAATAAAGACATTTATCAAAATAGTGAGCTAGCGGGCTCATGTAGCATCGATCCTACGGCCTTTTCGAAATTCCTTGAAGCCGATGTAGAAAAACAAATTAAATGCCTTGAAAAGAATTTCGAACAATTTAATCGATATGTTAAAAAAGTTAATCCGAATGCAATTGGTAAACGTGAGCTAAGCGTATTTGTCGAAGACTTCTTTCCAAAAGACGTTAGCTCTATCATGGACGGTTTAGATTTACTGTTTAAAGTCAATCTCATCTTTATTGATGATCAAAAAGATCAAATCTCAAATGAAGGCCTAAGAAGTCTATTTAAATTACTTGTCCATGCTAATCAAAATGCATTCAGAATAAATAATTCTTTTGCAAAATATGAAGAAAAGAAAATAAGTCTTAATCAATTAAAGACAGAGTTCACCCAAGCGCTTACAAATCTATCAAACGCCGGAATCGATAGTATTCCACTCCACAAGAGCTCAGTCATTGAAATAGAGCAAACGATTAAAGAGGTCTCGAGCAAGTTCAACCAACTATCTTTAAATGATAACCAAATTAAACTTATTAAAATTATTAAAAAAATGTTTATTGGAAATGATTCGAACCTGCTAAGTTGTGATGAATTGAGAACACTTCTTTCAAAGATGAATCAGCTTTCATCAATTCTTTTTGATGTTCTTTATATAGACGAGTACAAATTAAACACTAAAACTGAGCATTACTCATTCTTTCAAGAGCGAATTGACTTATTTTTTAAAAGCCTCAACTTAGAACAAAAAGGCATCATCCTTTCCCATAAAGATATCGCCTTCTTAACAACATACTTAAATCTCGATATTGAACAAGATATTGTAGAAAAAATTGCCAAGTCTGCGAAAGACAATCTCTTTAGCGAAGAAGATAGTCATGAAGGATTTAATGCAAAAGATTTAAACCTGTTAAAAACTTATTCACACGCCTATCTAAAGAGCTTTTTAACGTGGGAAGCAATTGAATACGAAACTGCAAGTAAAATGACGAGCCCGAAGTCATTTTATGAGACGACTTTAACGAAGTGGGCTCAAGATATTACTGAACTTGTTGATACAACGACCCTACCAGAAGAACTTAAAATCAGTCTGTTTTTAAATGATTTAAAAAATCTTTTAAATATAGACAAAAAAAATATCCAGCTTCTTGATAGTATAATGCTCTTAAAACCGCTACTTGTTGGTGGAAAACCAAGTCGCGTCACTCCCCTAGAAATCAGCCGACTTCTTCCAAAACTTAAAGATCTAGCTCTCATTGCTTTTGATGTAAAAATCTTTGCCAGAGAAGATCAAACAAGAGCGAAATGGTTAGATTTTGCCTTAAAGACAATACAGACTGTAGAAAAGAATATTCATAAAGGTGATGATTACGAAGTTGCTTTTATGACGGCAGGCTTAGAAAACTTCAAGGTATTTTTTGATGATAGTCATCGCTCTATCATCGATGGAATTATTGGCGGCTTTCCTGCAATAAAAAAACGTTTATTTGGCGGACATGAAGAAGTCGTTCTCTTTAAAGAGTTTAGACAGATATTCAGTGAAGCTAAAGACACAATTGAAACACTTTTTTTAACTGACATCACATCCGACCTATATCAAAAAGAGCTTAAGTCGGCCCAACTGATAAAGAATCTCCCCTACAAGCATCACCCACTTTATAATAATTTCAGTGAGCAAAGAATTAGCCGCTTTAAAAGCGATTTTAAATACGTATTAGCTAAGTTTCATTATTATCTTAATTCAGACAATCTTCAATACTATCAAACAGATATTATACGCAGCAAAGAGGGTGTTTTAACCAACGTCTTGTTACGTCATTTGGCAAAGATTTTTTTAAAAGCTTACGGTCATGAAGAAGATGGTCATTACATGCTTTCAATCGAAGAGATTGACTTCATGATGAAGCAATTTAAACCTATGCTTGAACCGATGGGTCTTTGGACTAAGAAGATAGAAACATTTGCTAGAAATATGCTTTTACTATCTGATCTTTTTCAAAGCCGATCAAATGGGAATGCTTCAATGGATGTTGATGAGGCCGTTGAGTATATATCAATGGTAATGGTATCGGTTGAGATTCAGACGAATCTCATGAAAACTTATCCGCAATTCTGTTCAAACACTGGAACTGACGATGAGCCAAGTTTTGAAACGAGTTGTTATCGTCCAAAGTTTTTTGACCTTATTTTTAACAACTTAAAACTTGGTAAGTATCTACCAAAACTTAAAAACTATATTGACACAGCTCCTAAAGAAGAAAGTCTAAAATTTCTTAGAGCGGTTGAAGGTTTTGCAAGGGATTTTGATGACGAAGCCATACCAATGGCAAAAAGGGATATCGTATTATTAGTTGGAGCTCTCTTAAATATTGAGAGTACATTTGTACGATTTGATCAAATCGATGAAAATAATATTCTAGATTCAAATGAATTAGACAGGGCGTTTTATGTTTATAGAAAAGGCATTGTTTCAGTTGCTGAATTAAGTGAAGATCAAGAGCAGTATAGTAAATCAATCTTCTTGTACATGGTTCAAAAGATGGAAATGCCTAGCAAGACTTCTCTATTCATCTTTCACAACAATCCTATGCGTGGTACTGTAGATGCAAAACGTCTCAATATTGGGACATTGCTATACTATCTTGTACAAGAATAAGGATTAAATGTCAGAAACAACAGTTATTATAAGCCAATCAGTAGCCGTCTTAATTGATGGCAATAATATGGAAAGAAGTATTGAAGGTGTAACCCAAAAAAAGGGTTATATGATCAATTACGATACGCTTATTCCAAAGTTATTAAAAACAAGAGGTCTTAACCGCTTGATCTATTTTCGTGAAGGAAAACAAATTTCGCAAAAGCTGGCGGAAAGACTTCACTCCCAATTTCATGGCTCCGTTAGACCCTGTCATAAAAGTGCTGATATCCCGCTTTCAATTAAGGCTACACAACTCTCAAGTAAAGTTGACGCTATTATCATCATGTCAGGTGACAGCGACTACGTTGAGCTCGTTCGACATTTAAAAAGCGAAGGAGTTCGTGTCGAAATCGCTGCGATCAGAGAGACAACATCTCAGCTTCTCATTGATGAAGCCGATCATTTTTTTGCCATCACAGAAGATGACTGGTTTACATTAGGATCTAATCAGCCTGGCAAAAAAGAAGCGACTAAAGCGAAGCCTAAAAAGAAAAAGACTTAATAAGTTTGCTGAAGTCCTCAGGAATATTATTTGAACAATATAAGTGTCGAGAATTGCCTTTTTTACCCTCATCAGTTGGGATAAAAATAATTGAATCACGCAAGCTAGGTTTTGTTTTGAATATATAATTAGCTTCAACTCTATCAATAAAAGTATAATACCTCTGTCGGACACCAATCATCTCTAGCATTGTAGCAATTGAACTTGATACAGTATAAGTTGTTGGCTTTAATTCGGCTTCAAGAACTTCGATATTATCACTGTATTTAAAAGAATTCTTCTTTAAGAATTCGAAGCTTTTATTTTTAAAAATAGTTTCAACAGATATATTTTTTAAATTACCAAAATCCTTATGAATCATTAACCCCAAAGGCTCATCTGTAAAAATCCCCGTCGAAAAAACGCCTATCTTTTCACGATCAATTGTTTTAAACCAACCTAAACCACAAATATTTTTTTCTTTAGCTGCTATAGCAAGCAGCTGTCTTTTGGGAGGATAGACTTTAAATATTATTGGATATTTCTTGCTTTTAATCTTCCTTACTTTATCAACTAGAATACCTGCAGCCTTACCTGATTCATTCGTATAGTAGAATGGAGGTCTTTCATAATAAAAAACCGTAATCTCTTGTGCATTAACAATTTTACAAAAAATAATGGAAAGAACTATTATGAAAAATTTCATGATTCTTTAACAAGATCTGCTAGATATAAAGCATTAAGAGTAAGTGAGTGTTGAATTTCTTGATTAAGGATCATTTGCTTTATCTGCGATTTTGATCTTAATACCAGCTCTATCTCCTCTAGCGGGTCAAGTTGTGGCTCGCCCTCGTAAATACAGTTCTCAGCAAGATAAAGGCTGCAGAGATTGGATTGAATCGCGGGGTTTGGTTGAACGACACCAAGAAATTTCCAATGATTTGAAATATAACCAGTCTCTTCTCTAAGTTCTCTTTTGGCCGCTAATAAATGGTCTTCACCTGGATGAATTGCTCCGGCCGGAACCTCTAAGGTTACATTATCAATTCCATGGCGATATTGCTTAACCAAAATAAGCTCATTAGAGGAAGTGACAGCTACAACATTAACCCAGTCCAAAAAGTCGAGGACATCGAATTGGCCTTTAAGGTCATTCGTTGTAGACTCACGATCAAGCTGACGATAACGAAAGATATTTCCCTTAAATGCGATTGAATCTTTAGTTGTTCGCCACTTTTTAATCATTTAAAAATCAACTTTAATAAATCCAAGATCCTTGTCTTCGACCTCAGACAATTCTCTATTATATTGATCTCTGGCTTCTAAGTACTTTGAGTAAGCATCTTCTCCAATTAATTTCACAAGCGCTTGATCATAGCGTTGTCTAACTTTCGCCGAGAATAATTGTTCTTCCTCAGATGGCTTATAAGTATAGCTATCCCCATACTTTTCAATCATTTCCTCGTGAAATTCTTCAAAGGCATCGAGTTTGTCTTGCTCATAGCCTTCTCTCATTTTCCAATATTCTTGTAACACTTTAGCTTCAAGGCCAAGCTCTTTAACGAAGAGCTGATTCATTTTATCAGACCAGTCTTTTTCTACTTTTTCAAAGTAGGCTTCAAGTTTTATCATTTGATCTTCGGTTAAGACCATTCCTTCTTCTTCTGGTGTCACGGGCTCGATATCAACTTGTGATGTTTTTGCATCATTAGTATCATTCTTAACATCGCCACCCAAAGCCTGTTTAGCTTTATTTAATGCTACTTCTGCCTCACCTTTTAAACTTTCATTAGGAAATGTCTTAGGCATAACATCGCTATTTTCATTTCGTTTTATTAATAAACCAATAACTACCACTAAGGTTAATACTGATGTTGCAATGGCAAACTTTTTCATTGATGCTCCGGAGAAAAATTCTCAAAAATCACATTATCACAAACAGCTATTGCCGATTTATAATCTTTTTTATTACGTATAGTCCAACCTATCACAGGTACACCTAAAATTTTCTGCCATGGGAGTTTCGTCTCACGGCGTTTTAAATGGGCGACTTCATATGACAAGAACTGAGGTTTAATTAAAGGCAACAACACTAATGATCTCACACTAGCTTTTTGCCACCCTGGTATTTCAGCATCATCCATTGAACCTGAAAGCATACCTTTGACCACATGAGGATAATGGCGTTGAATATAGCAAAGTGCTCCGTGATGAAACGACTGGATCGCCCACTCTCCACCGCAATGACTTTCGTACTCATCCATCATTTCAATTAATTTTTTCTCAAATGATCCATTGCTTTTAAATTGTTTGGTTTCAATCAGTAAAGGAACTCTACCGTTAACAAGCTCTAACACCTGTTTAAGAGTTGGGATTTTTTGATCAGTTTCATATAGCCTAACTTTTAAAAGATCACTCAGAGACATCTTTTGAATATCTCTTGGATCTTGGGCAAGCCTCGTTAAATCTTGATCGTGAAAGACAATGATCTCTCCACTTCTTTCATGCAAATGACAGTCTAGTTCAATAGGATAGCCAGCTTCACAAGCCGCCTCAAAAGCTGCCAAACTATTTTCAGGAATTTCTACTCCATGATGCAAACCACGATGAGCAATTGGTTTTTCTAAAAACCACGGTCTTTGTGACAAATTAGTTCCTATTTGTAGACTCAAAGATTTTATCAGCAGAAGTAGGAACAAATCCAGTGTAGATTGCTCCATCTAACTCGTATCTTTTAGCAAATTCGTAATAACAAGAAGGAATTGTGTACATTCCTTCAAGAAATTCCAGGGAATATTGATCGGCCATTGTAGACGACTGAACTAAGCCTTGTTGCTCTGTTCCCTTAACTTCTCCACCGAAGCTATTAAGAGCAATTTTGTGACTTTTAAGGAAAGTATTCATTTGCTCGATTGTACTAAACTTTTTTAACTTGTTAGCTGAAATGGTGAAATGATTTGATCTAAAACCCCATGCATAAAACCAAGCAGCATACTCACTTTCTTTTAGTAATTTTTCATAAATCGCGTAAGAAGGCATCCACACTTTTCGTTTTAAAAAGAGCTGGTCTAGATTGAGTCCGTCACAACTTTCAATTATGGATTCCATTGTTGAAGTAACAAAGTCACTAAATTTATCATCTTCGTACATAAATTCTGAAACAAAAATAAGTGGCTTATCCTTTGCTTCAAAATGAATTGCTTTTAAACGCTTATCTTCAAAAAAATATTCTTGGCAGGGTTTATAGCCAAATCCTACTAAGAACGATTCAAAAGCTTCTAGGCCAAGATTTGGATGAGCAAGTGTTCGAATAGCAATATGATCATTCATCACAATCTCACCTTGAGAAGTCAGAAGGTCATGAACTTTTAATGCTAGTGGAGTCACTTGACAGTAATCCTGCCACTCTCTTTGAATGAATTCTTCAAAACTCAACGTAATCTCCTTGCAGAGATAAACTTTGGAATTTCTCGTCCAAATAAACCGTCAGCTAAAACTTTGCCAGAGTGAAAGGCAAGACCTAATCCATGAGCGGTAAAACCTCCGACAAAAAAGAGTTGTTCATCGGTTGGAAGCGCACCAACCATAGGTTGTCCATCAACGGAAAATCCCATAATCCCACTCCACCTGTGAGTAATTTTAGCTTTTCTGATTGATGGGATATGGTCATGCAGAAACTTTTCAAGTGCTTGTTGAATAAGATCGCTGGCTTCGTCTGAATAGCCTTTTTCAACATCTTTTTGTAATTGTCTAAAGCCACCGATAACCATTTCGCCTGTCGGTAGTTGTCTGAAATAATCTAAAACAAAATTAGCATAGCACGGACCTTCCATAAATCTTGGAACTGGTGCCGTTGCTAAGATTTGTCCTCGTGTTGGAAAAATTTTATCATCAAAAAATTTATTTAAAAGCGGGCTATATCCATTTGTTGCGTACACAACAATACTACAATCGATACTTCCCTTATTTGTTCTAACTCTCTTGCCATCACCTGCATTTTCAATGGCATGAACTTCATGATGCTCACACACCTTAACGTTTGAAGAGAGTTTTGATCGAATCTGATGAAGGAGTTTTATAGGATGAACAGAGCCATCATCGACGTATTTAATGCCTCCGACAAAACCTTCTGCACCAAGACGAGATTTGATACCCGCTTCATCAATTGTTTCAACTGAAACATTCATTGATTTCATTAATGCTGCAGAATTTTGAAGCTCTTTAAACTCAGTATCAGTTGAGGCAAGAGAAAAACTACCTTTGTGTTCAAAAAGTAAATCTTCAGCCTTATCTTGAATGATATTTTCTTTAAGCAGCCTCATATTCTCTTCCGAGAATTGCCAAATCTGCAGAGCTTCTTCTTTACCGTGCTTTTCAACGAGACGATTAAAATGCTCGACTGATCCACAAGTCACAAAGCCTGCGTTTCGCCCTGTTGCACCTGCTCCAATTTCGTATTTTTCAACGACGACCACGCTCATTGATGGATCTTCTTTTCCAATCCAATAGGCAGTAGATAGTCCTGCGATACCGCCACCTATAATGACAACATCTGCATTTGTTGGAGTCGTGCTCGATCGATCATTCCAATATGAAACACTCACATGAACCTCAAATGTATTTCACCATCTCCATGGCAGTACACTCACAGCGCTTTGGTGCGCATCTGGTACAGTCATAGTCGATAGGAAACCAAAATTTAGGAAATTCGGCCACGGCCTCAAATCCAAGTTTACTTAGATAACGTTGCGATGAATTGTTTGGAGATTCAAGCCAAGAATGACAAATAATACCTTTGGCCCCTAGCATTTTTAAAAGTTCAATTGACTCTAAAGAAAGATGAACTCCCAAACCATTGGCCTGAAAGTCCTTAGCGACGAAAAGGCTTTTAAAATACGCCATTTGATTTGCAGGTATTTTCCATTTTGAAGGAGTTAACCCTCTATCAAATTCTTCCACCCAAGTTCCTGGCGCCAAAGTCAGTCTGACTGCCCCTAAATGACCATCTCTAAAGGCGCCCAATGAGCAGCCTTTAGATTGTAATAAAATAGTTCGAATTGAATTAAGGTCGTAATAATCATTACCAATCCACTGATCAGTAAATTGTTTGATTTGTTCTAAATCATTGTCCCTAAGAGATCTGACTTCTAAATTCATGACGAAACCCTAGCATGAGCACAAGCGAGAGAAAATGACTCACCGTCTCAAAAAAGGGTTAACCCCTTTTCTCCCGACCACTGAAACAAGACCAGGGTTGAAAAAACATCAGAGTTTGAACGAGTATGAAAAGTTCCTACCCCACCAAGTACAGTTAGCTTACCGAAGGTTCTTCTCGCAAAACCAACCTGCATTCTTGTGCTGTTAACCAACTTTTCCATTGCGTTAGCGATCACAAGACCACCAATTGCCCATTTTTCATTTATTTCATGGCCAAGAATAAGCTGATTCACACGAAGAACATCATCGCCACCAGCTCCTAGCAGCGTTCCCATTTCTTCAGCAAAAACCCCATTTTTATCGGAAGTTTGAACACGCTCGAAACGATGATCCGTCATAAGAAAAATCGTCTTAAACTTTAAGGCCATCTTAAAACCAATATACTGGCGACTCATTTTGGCCCGGCAGGTAACCACATCACAGTTAAAGGTATCAAGATCATTAAAGTCACGATTAACCAAAGCCGCTCCGGCGTAGAAGTTCATAAAAGCGACAGGAGCAAAGTCTATCTGAGCTCGTGCTTGATTGACGACGAGTGAGGTTTGGACCGTCGCAGAAGGCCTGATATAGCCATAAAAGGCTGGATTAACATCTGTCTTATCCCAAACCTTAAATCCGTAGCCTGATGTGGCCGCAGCAAAGAATCCAATTGGATAAGATCTAACTAAGGATTGAGCCGAGTAATCTAGCGTCGCCCAAGCGCTTATTGGTAGTAGTAAGGCGAAAATTAGGTATTTCATGAGCGGTATTTTAGATTTAACTGACTCAGATGTCGATTTTATATCTTTGATGATTTAAGCAACTTGGAGCGCAAGTAAGTAACGGGAATTAGCATGGATACAAAAATATCCTTAAGGTTCTCTGCTGGTGTGTTGCTCAAACGAGGCAAATCATAGACTTCTTTTAGAATTGCTAGCGCTAAAACCGTAACAATAATCTTTTGCGCACTAACCCCTTTTTTAAGCATCAACACCATAATAAGAGCGCTGACAGCTAAATGGGCCACGATATCTAAAGGAATTGGGCCCAGAGAGTGGCTTGAGACGAACTCAAAAATGGGATGGATAAAAGGTATTTTCACAGCGCCCAACATACGTGAGTTGGGCGTGAAAATAAAGCCTGATAGTAAGCTTTACAGCCTTAATCGAGCTTAAACTGCTCGTAGAATTTATAGGCTAACCATAGGCCTAAAGCACTGAATAAGTGCCAAATCGCATGTCCCTGAATGATATGGTTATGGGGATCACAAAAGGTGCGAGTGACGTCCATAATTGACCATGAAACAGCAAAAAGCACTGAAAAGATCGCCCCAAGAAAATAACCATACTTGGTATCTGGATTTTGTTTCCAAAGCTTAATTTCAGTCACTGTAATTCCGATTCCAATAAGAAGTACTAATGCCTGAATGGGAAAGTTTACTGCTCTACCAATGATGGTCAAAACTCCAAAAAAGGCGACTTGTCCCCAATACACTTTTTTAAATGAAGACATATTAAGCTTACCCATTCTCCAAAGATTGAGTGAAAGCATTAAACAAACGAAAACATACATGCCGATAAAATCTAAAAACTGAGTAATGAAATTATTTGAAGCATGGTAAATCAGTGAAGACATACCCACGATAAAAAGTGATGGGCCAAAGACTTTAAGACTTGGATTATTCTTTTTAGCGGACTGCCAGACAAACCAAGCAAGAAAAATATAAGCAAGGTTCGACCAAGTATTGGCCGGGTTTGTCACCCATGAACAAAGATGCTCTTCACACCACTTAACGTTTGGAGGATAAGTATTATAAAGATCTGTCCAAGGGCAACCAGGTTGCATTCCAGCGATTGAACTACTTGCTTCCATTTAATAATGCTCCAGAAATTCCATCTACGGCGTAACGAGTGCCATTAGCTAGACTTGAATAAATTGATCCTTGAATCATTGAGCTTGTTAAAAACCAATGATCTGTTTTCGTTTCATAAGAGTAATCAATAAGAATTTTTCCGTTGTCAGTTTCGGCCATACGATAAGTTCCGACAGTGTGATAAAAAGCATTATCAAAAGGAACCGGATCATCAATTAAGCTCTTGGCTTCATCGTCTTTAAGCAAACGGTAGCTTACTTCAAGTCTGCGCTTCTCGCCTTTATTGATAGCAACTTTTTTTACTGTGACAAGGTCATTATAAGAATGGAGACCTTTATTCCAAATTCTGCGTTTCACAACAAAGCGTTCCACAATATCAGGATTATCGTCTTTAACTTTTAATGTTTTAACAATTTGAGACTCAATCAGATTATCGTTATGGTGAGTACAAACGAAGTCTTTATCCGTAAGCTTTCTCTCTTTTTTATAAGCATTATTACAACGCTTAGAAAAATCAAGAACGTACTCTAAGGCGCGATCAAAATTACCTTGAAACTCTGTCTTATAGGTCGCTAGATAAAAGATTGAATCGTCTTTGTTTGCGGATAAAACATGAACGTCTTTAATGACTTCTTCTTTTTCAAGTTTCACACCGTCAATCATTGGTAAGGCAGCATTTACGATAAATGGAAAAACTAAGAATATAAAAAATCTCATGACTTAGTCTCCGTAAGATCAAGAGGCTTTTGAAGTGTAAATAGGCCATCGAGAACATCTAAAACGAGTCCATCAAGATCACCTTTACCTGGAAGCGCTTCCATCATTCCATACATGGCCGCTGTATTTTTAGGTCCATCACTTTCAAGGTCTTTTCCAAAGTTCTTACCTTCACGTGCTACTAGCTTACCAACAACACCTTTTGGCATTGCTTTAATAAAGCCCTTTGCAATTCCGGTTTTAACTCCACTAAGCTTGGCCCCAAAGTTACCCGCTTCAGCCACAGAAATTTCGAGGTCAGCAAAGAACTGATCAATAATTTCAGCGTGAGCATATGTTACAGTTAGGTGAAGTCCTGAAGGATTTTGTTGACGATCAAGGTGCCATCCACGATTAGTCATACCATCGCCGACTTTATAAATATCTACGCCTTCGCCGACTAAACACATGACTGACATATCAGGATTAACCGCCAGCTTAACGCCAACTTGCTTATCAATTCTTGCTTTGAATTCATCAACTGTATTTTTGATCGACGTTGCTACTTTTGTATAACCTTCGATGCCAAGATAATTCATAATTGCCCAGGCAGCCGCGATTGGCCCACCAGCACGTGTTCCTAGAACACTTGGTGAAGCGTACATGCCACCTGGCCAGTCCGTACTTGCAAAATAAGAGTGACGACGAAGTTCTTTGTTTTTAAATAGAACAACGCTTGCACCTTTAGCCGCATATCCATATTTATGCAGATCTGCTGATATTGAAGTCACACCTTCAACACTAAAGTCAAAGTCAGGAACATCAGCACCAATCATTTTGAAAAATGGAAGCAAGACGCCACCAACACAGCCATCAACATGAAGAAGTGTATTGTGTTTTTTGGCCAACTGACCCATTGCTGAAATCGGATCAACCACACCTTGGGGGTATTGAGGGGCTGAACCAACGATAAGGACAGTACGATCATCAATGAGTTTTTCTAGTGCGGCTAAATCGACACGATAATCTGTGCCAAGAGGAGCTTTAACTAAATCTAATTCAAAATAGTGAGCAGCTTTATCAAAGGCTGGGTGAACTGATAGAGGAACAATGATTTTATAACGAGTATGGCCTGGCTTATTTTTCTTGCCCCACTCTCTCGCAGCTTTAACTGCCATGAGAATGGATTCTGTTCCACCACTAGTCATACTTCCACAACCGATGTCGCCACCGTTTAGAAGGTTTACCATCATGGCGACAACTTCATTTTCAAACTGCTTAAGACTTGGAAAGGCCGAAGGGTTTAGACCATTTTCAGAAAAAAACATCTGACTGGCACGACGAATGACTTCGTCCATTTCTTTATCGCCTTTGAAGACCAAACTAAAAGCTCGACCTTCGCCCCAGCGAATATCTTTTTGCTTAATCGTCTCCATCGCAGCAAAAATACGATCAGATGTAATACCTTCAACAGGTAGTGATTTTTTGCTCATGGTTCCCCCCCAATAGCAGTCAATGACTATGCTCATCAAATCATGATTGAGCTATATAAACCTTAAACTAGTTTAATAAAATTAGAATAATCCAAGTACTCGTGCGATTTTTAAGCGATCGGCCTTAATGCCTAGCTTAGCGAGTGGATTGATATGGAATAAAATCAATCCTACCCCAGAAGGCAATTTCTCTTTCTTTACAACATAAAGAAAGGCCGACTTGGTTAGTTTTGCACCAGGCTTTAAATTATCATCAGCAGAAGCAATAACCGTCTCAACAACACCATAAACACCGTCAACTTCATCACCTTTAAGCTCATGGTTTTGGTTATAATCAAAACGCTTAAATAGAGTCTCAATATTAGACAGCGACGTTAAAATCCTTGAGATATCTGTTCCATCAATTGGGATAGAGCGATCATTAATAATTCTTGCCTTCACTTGAACGGCCTCAAGGAACGTAATCAAGAAATCAGACCCCTTATGCTGCAAGTAGAAATTATGCAGATTTGGTAAATATTTATAATTTTCCAACTGAACAAATAAGATATCAAAATAGTGCTGGTTAAAGCAGTCGATATCATACGCTGGATTATCAGGAGACCCGATATCATTACAAATATCAACCAACTTATCCATGACGTTTTGTTTGCTTTTTCCAGATGATAATAGCGTTGAGATGTACTCATTCACTTCATCAATTTGAATCAGGTTATCGCCATTAGAGTTCATTCTAAAAAGGTCTGATCCTAGTCTCAGTTCAGATAATAGGCGCTCAAGATCATCAGGCCATAACTCAAGCTCTTCTAAGATACCCTTATATTCAGAAGCAATGACACGGGCTTCTTCAAGATCTAGAACGAATTCTTGAGATGGGCTTTCTGGGTTCGTTCCACCGTAAGCGACGAACAACTTTTGAATTCCCCAACGAGTAAGCGAAAGAATATTAAAACCGTAAGAGTTTCTCTTAATTTTAAAGCCAATGGTTTGGAAACCATCACGATCTAAAAAGAAATGGTAATTTTTGGCGATGAAAAGGAAGTTACCCCACATCTCCGTTCTTCTAGCTTCTGAAAATTGTGAATACTCAGGAAGATTTGGAAGTGAGATTCCTTCAACTGGCGCTTCGCTTGTCATCACAAAAGCAAAGTGGCGATAAGTGACATTATTAAAATAAGAGATCTCAAAAGCCTGGCGAATTAAATCAAAAAGCGTATTAAAATCGTTATATGAATATAATTTACCATCACCACCGATAATCTTCTTTTTAAAGTTAACAAGGGAAGCACCGGCTCTGTCCCAATCAACGTCATCCATTACATTTTTAAGTACGGTCGTAAGGTTATCAAACTCAAGAACTGTTTCTTCTTGGTCTGTGTAAGCAAACATTAGCCCACGAGCTTTCTTTACAAGCTCCATCATGAATTTGCTTTTATCAATATCAACAGTGATATCGTCGCCAGGAACACTTGGACGTTCAGCGTAGTACATGACGTCCATAGCCACTTCTAAAAGATTTGGAATCTTGTTCATCAATGGCTTAACTTCAACAGCTCCAAGATTATTAACATTGCCACCGATCAGAAGTTTTTTAGCAAATAAGTACGACTTAATAGTATCAATATCAAAATCTTCATCGCTTAACTCTAAAGCAAGTTTAAGCTCTTCTAAAAATGACGGAACATCTAAAGTGTTATTATTATCTGCTCTTTGTGAAATCACCCCAACAAAGCTTCCAATCATTGAGCGAGTGGTGCGAAGAATTTGCGCTTTATATTGCCAGTAGCGCTGGGCATTGCCTTTAACTCGAGCGTCACGTTCTTCATCCGTTTCATCTGAGTCTTCAGGTGCTTTTTCGATCACAACTTTAAGAAGATCTGAAAGCTCTCTACCCTGCTGATTCAAAATACGCATGATATCAGCAACAAGACTAATATTTTTAACGGCTAAATTTTGATCAGGATCTTTAAGAAGAATGGAGAAAAGTTTAAAGGCAGGTCTAAGAATCTTGTTAATATCAGCGGCGTCATTTGGAAAGAAGCGGTTGATAAATTTTTCGAGTTCAGCGCGCTTAATGTATTCAGGATTTTCGCGTCGGACATAGTCAGCAAACTGATTAAGGCTTGATTCAAGACATTTGATATCTGTATCAATATTTTCTTCAAGAATTTTATGAAATTGATCGCCAGAAAGTTTACAACCTGTCTCAAGGCCGCCGATGTCATAAAATTCTGTAACTTCTTTCTCGTCTTTTACTAGACCACATCCACTTAGGACGACGATCAACGTGAAAGTTAAAAATCTTCTCATCAACACCCTACTTGTTTCTGGCACCCCTCTCACCGGACCAGCTCAGTCTAAATCTTTAGTGGATTTAAACTGTACAGTTCTTAGAATATTATCTATTTTCTCAAAGGGCCAAGAGACTTGAAAAAAGTTTCAGGGTTCAACGAACTTTCAACACACTAACGCATCGCACAGGCGGTTATGACCACACTAAGTCCAGAGGCGCAGAGCGTCAATAACGTCTCTTTTACTTCAAAACAAATAGATATACTAGAAGCATATCTTGAATTGGGCCTAAAACAAGGCGTGGCAGGCATTACCCTGCAAAAGATGGCCACCATTTTAAAGCTCTCTTTAGGCACGATTCACTACCATTTCGGCGGAAAAAAGAATCACGGATTACTCGATAGTGCTCTTATTTATGTTTCTCAAGAATCATTCAAGTATGTTTCTTTTAGTATTGAACAAAAAGAATCAACCTCATCTTTTAATGGAATGAACACCTATATCAATACTCTTTTTGATTGGGCACAAATCAAACAGCACCACTCTTTGTTTTGGATTTATTATTTCTACCTTAGTACTTACGACGAAAAATCTAGACGTTTTAATCAGGCTTACCTTGATCTAGTTCATCAACGAATTCGCGCTATGATCATGATGGGTCAAAAGAAAGGTCTTTATCCTAAATTTACGATCAAACAATCTTTGGTAGATCAGTTGTTTGCTCAGTTAATGGGATCTCTTCTTCTCGCCTCTCATGATCCAACCAAAGAGAATTTTGCACGCCAAGAAAAGGTCGCGATTGAAGGTTGTGACAAAATGATTAAGGCGCTGTCGTGAGTTTGATTCAGATTTTTTTAATGGTTGTGTTTCCGATCATTCTTATGTGGTCACAAGAGCGTGTGGCGCTTGTCAAAACCATTGGCCCTGTCATTATTTGTTACGCTGTTGGTATTTTATCTGCTCTTCTATTTAAATCTTCTGTGGATATTAAAACCTCAGAGTTTCTGACAGAAGCAACTGTTCCATTAGCGATTCCATTGATGTTGTTTTGTCTAGATCTCAAGGCTTGGATTAGGTTGGCACCTAGGACGATTATATCATTTCTCTTTTCATTACTTTCAATTTCGATTTGTGCGATCTTATTTGCCATTCCCTTTAAGGGGATTCCTGAACTTTGGAAAATGGCCGGTATGCTTGTCGGTGTTTATACTGGCGGGACCCCAAATATGTCTGCTATTGGGCTTTCGCTTGATGTTAGTAAAGAAACCTTTGTCATCCTTAATACTAGCGATATTTTTCTAAGCTCGATTTATCTTTTCTTTATCCTTGGAGTCGGTAAAAAGGTCTTTGCTAAGTTCCTGCCTGCTTTTGAGTCAAAAACTAATGACGTTTTAGAGACTCAGATAAGTTTTGAAAAATGTACGAGGGATATGATTCTCTCTTTGATTTTAGCTATAGTCATTGTCGCTATAAGTGCTGGCGTAAGCTTTCTATTTTTTGACAAGCTTGAACTTCCTGTTGTTCTTTTAGGATTAACTGCTCTTGGTATGTTCGCGTCACTAAATTCAAAAGTTAGAAATCTCAAAGGCAGCTTCACTATGGGTGAATACTTTCTTTATGTCTTTTGCTTAGCGATTGGTTCAATGACTGATCTGGAAAAACTTCTAAGTATTAACCCTCAAATTCTGATCTATTGTACTGTGACTTTTATTGGGGCTCTTGTGATTCATTTTGCTCTTAATAAAATAGCCAAGATAGACGCCGACACAGCAGTCATCACCAACGTTTCGGCTATCTATGGACCGGCTTTTGTGCCACCTGTTGCAAAAGCTTTGGGTAATCCAGAAATTATCATTTCTGGTCTAACTTGTGGTCTTGTTGGCTACGGAGTTGGTAATTACCTGGGCCTGGCCGTTGCCTATATCGTTAAGGCCATCATCAGCTAATGAACCTAGGTTCATGCCATAACTTATGAGTTCCCTTACTCTATTAAAAACTAGAGAGGGGTATATGAAGTGCTTATTGGTATTATTATTGGTGTTTTGCTCGAGCGTTTTCTCGCAAGATATCGATCCCGAAAAATTTTCTCACCTACCAAAAAGAGCTCAAAAAGTCATCTTACCTTTCGCTGAAAAATTTATTGATTCCAATCCAAGTGTTGGCGGTGGAATTCCTGAAGACTTTTCCATTATGGTAACCAACGAACAAGTCGATGCTTCGCTTGAAGATGTTTGGAAAGTTTACACACAAATTTCACCTAAAGAAGTATGGGCCGGACCCCTTGTAAACTTTGCGATGGCGATTGATCGTGAAGACGGGAAGATTTATTACGACTCTGACGACGTGCCTGATTTTAAAGTTGGATTAAAGACTCTTAATTATCTTCATATCCTGGGTCAATATATTGCTGTTGGGCTTGAGCTTACTAGAATTGATGAGATCAATCATGTGGTTGAGATCGCTTATCTTGAAGGTGGAGCTTCGAAAGGAAAACAGATTCTAAAATTTTGGGATTACGAAGGATCGACCTTCATTCAGCACACAAGTATCTACAAGAGCGATTCAAAGTTTAGAGATAAAATGCTTTATCCAATCTTTCATCGCATGACAGCGAAAGAGCATCACCAAACAATGCTCGATTTGATTAATCCTTAAAGAGTTTTTAAGAATTCAATCAAATCCATCTTTTGTGACCAGCTCCATTTTTCAGAGCCATCTTCATTTAAGAACATCTTATAGTGACCGGTGGCCCGTCTTCCCGGTTTTGTTGTATCGACCAAAGAATCTGATTGTTTGAAGTGCTCAGGGATTTGATCCCCTACTGGGTAACCAACACAGTCAAAGTCAAAATCCGTTTCTATGTCTTTCGCTCCACCTTGATAAAAAGTCTTTGGCCTTTGATCTGGCGGAGTAACTAGAGCACATAAATTTGGAATCGCATTATTGTGAAAATAAGGATAGCGCATAAAAACACCCACAAGTGGAGGTGGTACGTAACCTTCTTGCGCTTCAACAACCGTTTTCATCATCTTTGAAATGGCTAACTTATTAAGTCCTTCAGCAAAGTACTGCATACCTTCATAGCGACCAGGATCTGTTCCAACATTTTTAACTGGAGTTTGCTCGTGATACTTCACTTTAGCTGTCTTAATTTGCCACTCCATAGGCTCACTATCAGCACTAGGTAGGCTCCAGTTTTTTTCGTACTCGCCGTGACATTTTTGACAAGTCTTTGAGTAAACCGACTCTCCTCTTTTAGCACTATCAAGATCAATTCTGGCAATTGGAAAAACATCGCCCCAAGTAGGAGCTTCAGTGGCAAAAACAGCAGCGGTTAACTCTTTAATGATCGGTTGATTTTTTTTCATCCAATCTTCTAATTCATAAAGATCTGTTCCGCGTCCGATTTCATTCCAAAGAAAGTTGGTGAAGATTGGATTACCCGAAACAATTGATCCATCAGAAAGCCAACGGGTTTTATATTTTACGTTCCACCAAACAGCAGGTTTTGAATCGGCCACATGTTCTGAGAGTTTATTAAATCTTGGGTTTTTCTCGAAGGCGCGATTTTTTGTGGCGTAGTCATCTTCATTTCTTCGAACCAATGATAAAGCGACTTGGGCCAATGAAGTATCTAGTCCCAGCGCCTGAGGAGCTAGAGCTCCAACTGAACCTAAGTTTTTCTTGGTGCGACTAAACATGGCTGCTTCTGCAAAGCTTGCACCAGTTCCTAATAGAAACACTGATGAAGGAATTTTAGGTATATATTTTTGCGCTAATCTAAACATTTCATTAGCACGTGGCTGTTTGTTAGTTAAACCCATGACAGAATGACCAAAGAAATCCATCGAGTGACAAGCGGCACATGAGAAAGTTAAAGCAAGACCATCTTTTGTTTCTAAAAAAGATGCACCCATTGGATAGTCTGGTTTAACTCCACCTGGATAAGGGAGCTTAAAAACACCTTGGGCATCTTCATTTGGAAAAGGAGTAAGGCCTAACCACTCGTACATTCCTTCAATATTTTTAAAGGGAATACGATCGCCTGTTAAATTAATGAGAAAACGTCTTAGTGGATTTCGATCATTGGCATCCATGAAACGATCAAGTGGTCTAAACGGTATATAAAGCCCTGTGACCGTGACGGGATAACGAAAGGCATGCAAGTAACCACTATTTTTTAATTGCTCTAACTCGGCCGACTGAACGTCATAAATATTTGTACGATGACCAACACTTGGAACCTTGGCGTCTCGTGACCAATCAGGAGCGGCATGAAGGTTAAAGCAAAGTGTAGCGAAGGTAAGAAGAGTTAAAATTTTCATGGCAAAATGCTAACAAGCCAAGCACTCATTGGTTAATGGCGCCGCGTCGAACAGCGTAATAAATTTGATCAAAAACCAGCCTATTAATGACGAAGATAGCAGTGGCCTTGATTAAGGCTTGGCGTGGCTGGGCCATTCCTAGGCATAAGGTATTGTAAATATACATAGTCGTGAACATATCTTTTGGCAGCATGATCAGACCATAGGCCGCATGAAAGGCGTAACGATCAGCGCCGACATTACCAGTCGCAATCATCTCCCCTTCACCTTCAGCGTAGAGTTCAGCGATAGCTGCCGCTAAAAGTACATCTTGAACTTCTTCACGCTCGAGATCTTCATCTGACAGATTTCCCCAATCAACTCCAAGATCAATTGGTGGCGCGTCTTCTAGTCCTTTAGGGCCTTTGATACTTTTTAATTTATCAATGAAAGCGGATCGAACTTTTTGATAGAGCTTTTTCTCTTCAAAAACTCTTTGCATTTCTCTTAAACGTTCAGCTTTTTGTGGATCAGATAAAACTTCATCAAGCCTTGCTCTGGCCTCATCATCATTATGGCCAAAGATCATTCCAAAGAGGGCCATATCAACTAATCCGGTACCGCGAGAAAAGAAGTATCTTTTTATCGACTTGGCTAAATCTGAGTCACGTGGATTAGAAATTATTTTTGAAGCGATACTACCGGTAATGATTCCGATCACGGTCTCATAGCCAAACTGACCTATCCAATCTTCAAGTTCATTATCACGATTGGCATAGGCCATGCCACCGAAGCTGCTGACAATTCCAATACCGATAGTGAACTTCTTAAAAGTAGCTGCTGCTTTTTTACGAGTAGGGTTTGCTGTTTTAGATCGACACTCAAAAGAAAGCTTTCGATAAGATTTCATATAAAGGTCTGTCTTATGCTCAGCTCTTTTTAAAACTTCTTCCATGTCTAAATCAGGAAGCTTTTTTTGAATTCGCTTAATCGCTTTTTCTTTATAGCTCAATTTTTTCTTAGCTATTTTAGATTCGATTTTATTAAAGCGCTTAATCACTTTATCAGCTGAATCTTTTGCATCGATGGAGCCCAAGAGTTTCATCGCATCAGATTGATTCTCTGGTAAAAGTGTTTTGACGTACAATAGCCAGTTTTCAGCTGACTCTAAACCGATTTCTTCATTCCAAGACTGCTCTAATTGAATAATTAAATCATCAGATATTTCTAAGGTGGCGGCATATTTTTTAAGATGAAGAAGATTTGGGTGCTCTTTAACGACGGCCTGATTATTCATCAAAGCACGCATAAGGGCATGACAATCACTTTGGGCGTAACTTGCCCCAGCGACAGTGACCATGAAAAGAGTTAAGGCTAACTTCATCATGAAGCGGTAATACCACTTGAAATTAGCTGTTTAACCCATCTAGGCTAAATAGGAAGAGATTACAGATGCGCAGTGCACAAAGCTCAAAAAGACGACTTTAGACGCGCTGCCTCAAAAGCTCAATTGGGGTTAAACTAACCAAAATCTGCAGATCCGGGCCATGACATTGACCAGTTAACACAGCTCTTGTCCCCATAAAGAGAGGCTTTCCCTTAATCTTAAGCTCTTTTTTAATATGATCCATCCAAGCATTTACAGTATCAACGCTTAAGTACTCACCTGTTGCTTTAGAAAGTTCTGATTTTAAGTATTCGCGAATAGCTGGAGTTGTCTCCCAAGCTAGGGCTTCTTTGAGTTGATCATCAGCTTCGCTTGGTGTTTTTTCAAAAAAGAGCGGCATGAAAGTATTAGCTTCACTGGCCAATTGAATTTTCTCTTTAATCAATTCACAGCATGTCGTTTTCCACTGAGCAGTTTGCTTATGAAAAGGACTAGAAGCATGAATTGATTTTTCAATATGAGTCACAAGATCATTGCCAGTTAGAGCGCGAAGATAATGTGAATTGAAAAAATTAAGTTTTTGAATATCATAAAGCGCTGGTGATTTAGAAAAACGATTCATAGAAAACGTTTCACCTAAAGCGCGCACATCAAAGATATCTTTTTCTTCAGGATGAGACCAACCAAGTAGACATAAGTAATTATTAATGGCGTCTGGAAGATAGTTTTCATCACGATATTGTTTTACAGAAGTGGCACCGTGGCGCTTTGAAAGTTTCTGGCGATCTTCACCTACGAGTAAAGAGACGTGAGCAAACTCAGGAACCTTCGCTCCTAAGGCTTCATAAAGCATAAGTTGGCGACAAGTATTATTGAGATGCTCTTCGGCGCGCATGACATGAGTCATTTCCATTTTCCAGTCATCGATCACACAGCAATAATTATAAACAGGCATTCCATTGGAGCGAATAATGACCCAATCTCCAACCATATCCACAGGGAAGGTCACTTCGCCGCGAACGAGGTCTTTAAAGGTCCAAGTCTTGCCTGGATTTTTAAAACGAATCACATACTCTTCACCAGCATCAATTTTCTTTTTAGCTTCTGTCGGATCAAGATCACGGTACTTGGTGTGATAAGTATGAGGTGCGATTTTTTCACTCTCCGCCTTGGCTGCAAGTTCTTCTAGTTCTGTAGAAGTCAAAAAGCATGGATAAGCTTTGCCTTCTTTCACCAGTTGCCAAGCGATGTCGATGTACATTTGAGTACGTTCACTTTGGCGATAAGGTCCAAAGTCGCCACCGACATCAGGGCCTTCATCGTGAGTAATGCCTAGCCAATTTAAATCTTCAATTTGAACTTCTTCAAATTCACGCTTTGAGCGCTCAAGGTCTGTATCTTCAATTCGAAGGATATACTTACCACCATGCCCGCGAGCAAAGAGATAACTATATAAAGCTGTACGGGCTCCACCGATGTGGAGGTAACCAGTTGGTGAAGGTGCAAAACGGACGCGAACACTCATATCTATTTCCTAGAAAACTAAAAGTTTTGTTTCAGTGAATTCTTCGATGGCGTATCTTAACCCTTCACGACCGAAACCTGAATCTTTAATTCCGCCATAAGGCATGGAGTCAACGCGAAATCCAGGAATATTATTGATCATCACACCGGCGTACTCGAGATCTCTAAAGGCATTTTTGCTATGATCAAGTCGGTTAGTGAAGACTCCCGCTTGAAGCCCAAAACTTGTATCGTTTGCTCTTTGAATAGCTTCATCAAAGTCTTCGACTGACTCGATAATTCCGACTGGTCCAAAGACCTCTTCGCACATAACTTTATCATTGCTTTTAACGTTTGCTAGCCAGGTCGGTGCGTAGAGATTTTGATCAATATTTAAGACTTTACCACCACATAAAACGGTGGCGCCATTAGTGATGGCCTCTTGCACCCAACTTTCAATTCTCTTCAAATGAACTTTCGCAATCAAAGGGCCGACTTGAGTTTTCTCATCCTCAGGTGCACCAACTTTTAATTTTGATGTTTCTTCTAGAAGTTTTTTTAAAAATTCATCGTAAACTTTTTTAACAACAAATACTCGTTGAGTTGAAATGCAAATTTGTCCTGCATATAAAAATGTTCCAATCGCAACTTTTTTAGCAGCATCTACAAGATCGGCCGACTCATCGATAATAACTGGAGCATTGCCACCAAGCTCCAGTAAAACTTTTTTCTTATCAGCATTTTGTTTTATGGACCATCCAACTTTTGGCGAGCCGGTAAAACTAATAAGGCTAATTCTTTTATCTTCTGAAAGCTTTGGCGCTTGATCATCTCGAACCATCAAAATAGAAACTGATCCTTCAGGCATATCCATCCCTTCAAACAATTCTGCAAAAGCAAAAAGTGAAGCTGGAGCGAAGGGAGAGGGCTTTAAAATAATCGGACATCCGCTGGCAATAGCAGGACCTAATTTATGAAGAGCTAGATTTAATGGAAAGTTGAAGGGAGAAATTCCAAGCACCACTCCAACAGGAAAACGATCGGTAAAAGCACTCTTACCTGCTCCGGCTCCATAATCAATCGCAACTTTTTCTCCGACTAGCCTTCTAGCTTCTTCAGCTGCAAATCTTAAGGTTGTTAAACAACGTTCAACTTCAGCGCGAGCATAAGAAATTGGCTTACCAGCTTCTCTAGATATGAGACTGGCAAATTCATCAGCGCGATTTTTTAAACGGCCATGAAGCTCAATGAGCCAGCCCTCGCGTCGTCCATGAGAGATATGAGCTAAGCGCTTACGACATAGATAAGCCTTTTCAAGCGCGGCTTCTATTTGCTCTGGAGTGGCATAATTAATTTTAGCGAAAACTTCTTGGTTCCACTTGTCGTTAACATCAAGAGAGCTTGGGCTGGGTTGAAAATGATTGGCGATATAATTTTGATAAGTTTTCATGAGGGCATCATACCCTTAGACAACTACTCTAGGAAGGCTGACTTCTTCTCTGAGACCTCACGCGCAAGAGCTAGGTTCTCTCTTAAAAAACGCATCTCACCAAGGTTAAAAAGCTGGACTGCATGGATTTGGCAAAGGCGAACTTTAGCGACTTGTCCGACGTAAACTCGATAAAGCCTACCGGTATGTAGAGTGTCTTTTTCACCATTGTGAAAATGCCAATCTAACCCTTCTGCTTTACAAACATCGCACATGAAAATCTCCGAAATGATCAAATGACTCATTGCCCACTAAGAGCATTATCGGCTTTTTTCTAAATTACATTTGTAACGATTTCCTCTTATTTGACACAGCCTAGTACTTTCAGATACTTAGCTTTAAATAAAGTTAAAATAAATATTATTTGTTTTAAGTATCAATGGCATAGAGTTTCTTTCCAACTGCTAATGAATATTGGCACAATGTCCGGGATTAAATTTTTATACCAAACCACTAGGATTTCAGTACATGCGCTCACTTAATCTTCCTTCGAAATTAGCCCCTACTCCTAAGAATTCTCCACGACTTAGCGTTAACGTCAAAAGCATCAATGGAGCTGAGGAACAGCTTGCTGATCCTAGGGCCGTAAGAGCACTGCTGCTACTAATGAATCAACATGCGGTCATTGGTGGAGCTGCCTGCCATTGGGGCGGACCTGCAGCGTTTGCTGAAATCATGTCATCCATACACGCCATTATGTTTAGACAGGGACAAGCAAGTTTCGAGTGGCATGAACAGTTCAATTTCGTTAACGATGCTGGTCACTGTGAAAATGGAATCTATGCTTTAAGATCGCTTTATGGATTTGATCATCTTGATAATGAAGCGCTTAAAAAGTTTCGCTCAATCGAAAGTAAACTAACAGGTCACGGCGAAGGTCATCTTAACCCTGAAGGTGTTTTGATTTCTAATGGTCCACTTGGATCTGGCCTTCCTCAAGCTCAAGGCTTGGCGCTTGCTGATAAAGTTTTTGGTCGTCAAAGAACTACAATCTGTACCATCTCAGATGGAGCAGCGATGGAAGGTGAAGCCAAAGAAGCATTCGCCGCCATTCCAGGTCTTGCGGCCAAGGGCAAACTTGCTCCATTCGTGATGGCCATTTCAGATAACAACACAAAACTTTCAGGTCGTATTGATAAAGACAGCTTCTCGATGGAGCCAACATTTAAATCACTTGCGACACTTGGTTGGGACTTAAGAGTTGTTGAAGATGGAAATAATTTAGAAGCTGTTCACCAAACAATTGAAAAAGCTATTGTTGATACGAATGCAAACTCCACGAAACCAATTGCCATTCTTTTTAAAACAATAAAAGGAAAAGGCATCAAGGCCACTGAAGAATCAAGCTCTGGTGGACATGGCTACCCTCTTAAAGCTTACGACGATAAGCTGCTTCCTTATTTGGAAGAAGTTTATCTTGGCAGTGAACTTCCAGGTGAATTTAGATCATGGGCAAGAGAGATTTTAGATTCAACTCCTGCACCATCGACAAAGCAATCGGGTGGTATTCCAACAGAAAAAGTTCAAGTCGGTTTTGCTAAAGCTGCGATCGAAGCGGCGAAGCAAGGACTTCCAGTCTTTTCTATTTCAGCAGACCTTCAAGGTTCAACAGGTATTGCTCCCTTTCATAAAGAGTTTCCAGACCAATCACTTGATATTGGTGTGGCGGAATCAAATATGGTTTCTGCTGCCGTGGGAATGTCGAAAGCCGGCATGATTCCAATCGTTGATACCTTCGCTCAATTTGGAATAACAAAAGGAAATCTTCCTTTAATCATGGCCGGATTATCACAAGCTCCAATTATCGGATTATTTTCTCACGCTGGATTTCAAGATGCAGCTGATGGTGCTTCTCACCAGGCAACATCTTATCTTTCGGCCGTAAGCTCTATTCCTCACGTTACAGCAGTTGTTTGTTCATGCTCACAAGAGGCTGAAACATATCTTCTTCAAGCTATTCAAAAAATGGCAAAAGGTCGTGAAAACGGAGATAACGTCGATAGCGTTGTTTTCTTTTTTGGACGCGAAAATCATCCTGTGTTTTATGGCGCCGATGTAAAGTATAAGTGGGGAAAAATTCAAATCTTAGCCGATGGTCAGGATGTTGTAATTCTTGCTTGTGGCCCGATGGTTCCAAAAGCTCTTCAAGCTCGTGAGCAGCTTGCTCGTGAAGGAATTAGCGCCGCTGTTGTGAATGCTCCATTTGCCAATAAGCCGGATATCGAAGATCTCCTGCCGTTATTAGAAAAGTGCGGTAACCGCTTAGTCACCGTTGAAGATCATCAGCAGGTTGCAGGTATGGGACAACTTTGGCTTTCAGCTCTAGCAAAAGAAGGAGTGCATCCATCGATCACAACCCTTGGTATTTCAGGTGAATTTGGACAATCTGCTTACACGGCGGATGAGCTTTACGATCGTTTTGGAATTGGGGTTGATGGGATTGTGGCCGCAGCCTCAGAACTGGTGCGATAAATCAGGGTCAAAGTGACACTGACTTAAATGAATTTATAATTAAAAACCAATTTTCAGGGTCTTTTTGACCCTGAATCAATGGCACCAGTCTTGCTTCTTCTATCAGTGAATATTGATGATGAGGCAAAAATGAAATTATTTAAAAATCAAGAACGATCTTTAAATTGGCTAAAGTACACACCAATCGTCGTACTGCTATTAACGTTTACGATCGTTGCTCTTATGACCCAAAACGGGTTTAAATTCGAATTTTAACGAATCACTTGATCAATATAAGTTGAGCCACTACCGGTGCAACTTGATTCTTGTGCGCGTTTAGAAACAAGACCAACCAATGCTCCATTGGATGTTCTCTCGTTGACGACTACGAGTGACTCATCAACTAAAACTGCTCTCCACGCATTGCTCGAGTCTTTTAAGAAACGTGTAATAAGTGAATAAAAATTCCCATTATATTCGTAGAACGTCGTTTGATAGCGAGTCCCTGACTGCTCTACCGTATTTTTTACATCTGCATCCCCTGCCAGCACTTCATCACAAAGAGTAGAGATGGCCGGATGTAAATCTGTTAAAACTTCTTTAATAAATTTAGATCTAGAAGTTGTATCTAAGACCAGATCCCCGCCAGAGATATCCACAGAGGCGGCTAATTCGTAGCTTGCAAGCGAGCCTGAGCAGCTTGATCTAGAGCGAACGTTATAATTAAAGTTTAAGCTGTCACGACTGACTTCCCAGCGATTTCTCTTTGCCCTAAGATCGCGACAAATACGATTACCAGCTGTTTTTTCATTAGCATTTAAAAAGCGCTCAGAACGAATAGCATCACCAATACGGTAACCTTCGATATTATTTACTTCCGGTTCTTTTTGTTTTTGTAGTTTACAACCCACAAGACTCAAAGCGATCAGTGAAATAACAAGCGACTTGTTGAACATAAAACATCCTTATTTTTGTGCTAAGTCAATTGTAGTGAAGCCTGCAATAGCCTGTCAAAAATCAAGAGCTTAGTCTTAAAATTTGAACGTTTGGTCACTGCTTAGAATTGATTGTGATAGGTTTTTCACAGAGAAATTGCCCCTACCATCAAGTCCTGGGCTTGTTTGTCTGGCATCAAAGATAACGACCGAAGCTTGTCCAGTGACAGTAAATTCAGTGATAGTGTTTTTAAAGACGATCGCTGTCGACTCATCAATACCAACACCAACCAGGTAAGGAAGCTCTAAAACTTTACTTAGTAGTCTATTTTGTCTTTGTCTTTTAACAAAGTGCTGATCAATAATGAAATTTTTTAAAAATCCAAAGCCGATAGAATCTTCAACATGGTTAACTGCGATTCTAGAAAAACCTTCGGCATCATCTAGAATGTTTCCACTTAGCATCACTTCACTCATGATAGCGGCACCAGCACTTGTTCCGATCATAGTTCCACCGTCAGCAAAGATCTGATGAAGTTTTTCAATCGCTTTGCTTCCAAGAAAATGCTCAGTAAGTTTTTTTTGATCACCACCAGAAAAGTAAACGCATTTCACATCACTTAATTGTTCAAGACATTGGTCAGCCTGAGCTTGGCAAATATATTTATGGGTATTAGTGGCTCCAAGAGTTTGAAAGCGAGTCTGGACTTCAGCTAAAACTTCTTCTTCAAGCGAGCTCGCTTTAGCAACAATTAAAAGTTTATTAGAAGCTCCACAAAGCTTTAAATACTCTTTCACGAGTTCATCTGACTGAGAACCGCCGCCAATGATAAAGAGATTACCAAAGGCAAAACATTGAAGAGGTAAAAGCATAAGAAGGATTATTTTTTTCATAGGGTTTTTTACCCTAATCAAGACGATTTGTCCCTTGATGATCTAACCAAAAAACAGCAACTTATTTAGAAATCACCCCAATCACATTGCAAACAGACCAGCCCTAACTGTTCTCGCCACATTTTAACAACGCTAAGTCTGTCGTCGACAACGAAGGCAACTTCCCAATGATCTTTGATTTGTCGTTCATAGATTTCTTTTTTTACTTCAGAGTCTGATCTAAAATCAACGGCAGAACGCATATAAAGTTTATCGTATTGAATTTGATGCTGTTTCATCCATGTTTGAGTTTTTTCACGGTAGTCTTCATCTCTTCCTGTTACAAAAAGGATGTCGAAGCCTTGATGTTTCATAGCTTCAATGAGTTTAGCACACCAATGATTAAGCCTGTCTTGATCCATGGAATCGTGAAAGGCCTTCCAATCTTTTTGTTCTTTATTGACGTGATGGACACGGTGTTCAACATCGGCGAGAGTTCCATCTATGTCAACGATGATGGCCTTTTTCATTTGATGCCACAAAAATCAAGATGCTTTAAACCAATAATAGGATTATCAACTCTTGAGGCTGGGATATTTTGTTCACTAAAGAAAAGCTCACAAGTCACAGCAACATCGGCCATAAAAAGATGGCCACCAAAACATTTAAAGTCGCTTCCACCTAAAACAGCGTGAAGGTGAAAGAATGGCTTACCTTCAAGCATGGCCAAGTTGCCGGTTAAGGCCAACAGCTCTGCTTCATCTTTAAACATTTTTCTATCATAAGTTTTTTGATGAAGATGATAAAACCCAAGCTCACAGTTCTTAAGAGCACCAAGTCCCCAAATAAATCCACTTTTCCAATTATTCTCAAAAGCGATTTTTTCTAGTGAGCCAAATAATGGCTCATCGATATCGAGCCTGACACTCCAACCTTTTTCGCCTTTTTGTACTTGCATCATTAAGCCTCGGCCTTGGTTATAAATTGATGATGATAATCTTCAACATTAGAAGTAATCCACATTTCTAATTTTTTAATATCAAATTCAGTTGCAGCAAGTGGTTTACCAATAGTAATCTTCACTTTGCGCCTAAATGTTTTTGGCATTTTGAAAATGACTTTGCCACCTTCATAAGAAAAGATACTGCCCCAAAGACCAGAAAGGCTGACTGGAACGACAGGAACACTGTGCTCCTTTACGATTTTACTCACCCCTGGCTGGAAACGTTTAAGTTGTCCATTTCTTGAAATAAATCCTTCTGGAAAGAGTCCAATAACATGTCCGCCTTTAACTGAATTAGCGACACCATCAAAAGCATTTTTCAAGAGTTCTTCATTTTCTTTTCTTGTGGCTATAGGTATTAGTTTTGCTTGTTTGAACCAAAAAGGTAAACCAGGCTTGTAATAATAGGCGTGATCAATAACCCATCTGATAGGTCTTGGACTTGCGGCCGCGATAAATGCCCAATCTAAAAACGAAACGTGATTGCTGGCAATAACAAATGGTCCATTTAAAGGAATGTTTTCTGCCCCCTCAACTTCAACTTTATAAAAAATATTCATGACAACCATCTGCCAAAAACGCAGCGTAAACTCTGAGTATGAAATATAAGAGAGCAAAGAGACGACAGCGTTAACTAAAGCAAGGCATAGTAGAATGGTGGGAATCCCAAGAGGGCCCATCAACATAACACTGACGGCCGCGACAACCATAAAGAGCGAGTTCCAAATATTGTTTCCAGCGATGGTGCGAGAAAGTTCTTCGCGATCACTGCCTTCTTGAACATAGGTGTATTGAGGAACGATATAGCAACCGCCGCACACAGAGATCATAAACAGATCAAATAAAGCACGAATCCCCGCAGGCATGGCCAAGAACTCTTCAACTGTAAATAAAGTTACAGGTTGAATTTCCCACGAGTAACCAACCCAAAAGAGATCAAGCATAAATAAGCTCATACCAAGACAAGCGATAGGAACCATTCCGACTTCAACTCTTTTTCCAGATAACTTTTCTGTAATGAAAGAACCTAGACCCATACCAATAGTGAACATGGCCAGAAACATGGTTCCAACTTTTCCGTCACCATACACAACATCTTTACAATAAGCTGGAAGCACAGAAAGAATTGCGGCACCAAAAAACCAAAACCATGAAATCCCAAGTACTGATCTAAAAACTTCTTTTTTCTTTCTGGTAATCCCTAGGACCTGAAGTGTTGGCCTAAAAAATGTCCAATCAACTTTTAAATCCTTAACTCGCTGGCCAGTATGTTTTATTGGTAGAGACGTTAAAATTCCAAGGATAGCGAAACCGATAATACCAAGAGCAATCAAGGTAACGTAGTTTTGCATATTAGCGACGACACCGCCGGCAATTGTTCCGATAAGAATGGAGAGAAATGTTCCCATACTTACAGCTGCATTGGCAGGAACAAGCTCATCTTCATGAACCAGAGAAGGAATGATTCCATATTTTAGCGGGCCAAAAAAAGCTGATTGGGTTCCCATCAAAAATAATACGATCATCAGAAGTTGAAAGTTATCCTGCCAAAAACCAACGGCAGCGATTCCCATGACAATAAGCTCTGTCCACTTAGTGATGCGAATGACATCAGCTTTTTCATATTTATCAGCAAGCTGACCTGCCGTAGCTGAAAATAAAAAGAAAGGTAATATGAAAATGCCACCAGCAAAGGCAACCAGTGTACTTGAATTCATCCCCCATAGATCAATCGCTCTATAGGTGATCAAAATGACTAAGCTGTTTTTAAAGAAGTTATCGTTGAGCGCACCTAAGAATTGAGTCCAAAACAAAGGCCAAAAACGGCGATCTTTAAAGATGAGCGAGAGAGTCATAAAACCTTCCTAGTAGTTCTATAAATGCTACAAGGAAGGTCTATGGTTTGTGAAATTTATCTAATATCGACGCGCTTAATCCCGACTAATTTACCCAGAATCTTTTTACCAGTGAAATGAAAGCGATTTACTGCCTCTCCTCTATGATAGAGCTTCCAGTTAGTGCCGTTAAATTCAATGGCTAATTCTTTTTTCTCTCTAGAACCTGTGATGCCATTTGATAGGTATTCCATATCAAGGTGGCCACCTCTATCAGTTTCAAAGTCATCACTCTTTAAAACCACGACATCATAAGAATCGACTTTTTTAAGTACCATTCCAGTTTTAACTTTGCTTGGTCCAAACATCGCAGGACTTGCTCCGTCGTTGGATGTCATCTTAAGCGCTTGAGCAGTTCCATCGTTATTTGTGACGATCCAAAGATAAGTTGTATAGCTATCAACATCACTAGTTACTGTTGAAATTAAAATATCCTTGGCCATTACGGCTTGTGTTAACAATAGAGCTAAGGCAACGGTAAATACGTTCTTCATAAGTTTCCTCCCCTTAATGGGTTTTGGCTTGAGCGCACTTTAGGTCGGATTTGCTAGGTCCTCCACAATCCATGTAAAATATGCATGAGATTACAGAAACTTACAGAAACAAACATTTTGAGTGTTAATAAAATGAGTACCTTATACCACTACGTCCATTGTCCTTATTGTATTAGAGTCAGAATGACACTAGCTTTTCTAGACGAAAATTATAGAGATCAGGTGCTTCAATACGATGATGAAAGTACTCCTTTGAAGCTTACTGGCGTTAAAATGCTGCCTATTTGGCAGGATAAAAGTGGCAAAGCCATGAATGAGTCTTTGGACATTATTAAACATCTTGATAAGGACAACCGAATTCCTGCCCTCAAACAAGCCGATAATGAAGAACTTGAAAACTGGCTCTCAAAGCTTGGATCAAACGTTCATAACTTAGCTATGCCTTACTGGGTTTGGACACCAGAGTTTAAAGAAAGCTCTAGGAACTATTTTGAAGCTAAGAAGTCTAAGAAAAGAGGACCATTCAAAGAGCTGGCAAAAAATCGTAACCATTTTGAAGAGCAAATAATCAAAGATCTAAAATATTTTGAATCTAATCTTACACCTTGGTATAAAAGTGAAGAGTTTACCCTAGCCGACATTATGGTTGCGGCGCATCTATGGGGCCTTTTCGTTGTGCCAGAATTTCGCTTTTCTGACAAAATGCACAGCTATTTGATGGCCGTAAAATCTAAGACAAAGTTTGATTATCACGCTCCATTTTGGGCAAATTAAACCCATAAACTTGACGGCCAAACGCGGCACAGGCATTATGCCACCGATACAAACGCTTCTTTCGAGTTCCCAGGGCATCGGGCCCATGGCTTTTGAAAAGGCATCGCCCCCTTGGAGGATTTTCATGGGCAGTAAACTTTATGTCGGTAACCTTCCGTTTTCTATTACTGAGCAGTCTTTAAAAGATTTGTTTGCCGGTCACGGCTCAGTAGCATCTGCACGCATTATCACTGATCGCGATACAGGCCGTTCAAAAGGCTTTGGATTCGTTGAAATGGGTTCTGATGATGAAGCTCAAGGCGCTATCGAAAGTCTAAATGGCCAAGAATATGAAGGTCGTAAATTAGTTGTTAATGAAGCTCGCCCACAAGAGCCACGTACTGGTGGATTTGGTGGCGGCGGCGGACGTGGCGGTGATCGCGGCGGACGTGGTGGATTTGGTGGCGGTGGTAATCGCTATTAATTCATCTTCCATATAGACTGAATTCGAAGGGTGATCGAAAGATCACCCTTTTTTTTACCCAACTAAGATCCAAGATCCAATCAAGAATAATCCAAGTGCTGCCCATAGAGTTTTACTAGGCCACTTCTTAGTCCAAATACATTCAAAGGCGGAAGAAAATAACGTTCCTGTAATCGCAACACCAGATACTGTAGCAAGATGACCTGTTTGAACTGCCTTTAAGAAAAATCCAAGCGATAAGAATGTGCCAAGCACTGCTCCAAGTGAAACATATCCCCTGGTTTTCCAGTTCATTGCTTTGAGATGACCAAAAAAGTTAAATGGCTTCACCAAAGATAAAAGGATGAAAAAAAGCACAGCACCAAGACAACGATATAGATTTCCTTCAATTGCGTGAACAGCTGGATAAGAATCAAAAACATGTCTGGTAATCACTACTCCTGCGGCATCTAAAACAATGCCAAGCATAGCGATCATTAAAGCTTTCATGCCAAAGCTTCGATCACGTCTCCAAGATTCATGAGCAAACAAAACGACGATTCCAATAAAGCAGGCAATAGCAGCAAGCTTAGTCGTATCAATCGTTTGACCTAGAAAAAGCTTTCCAAAAAGACCAAGCAGTAGTGGTTGAAATCCAAAAAGTATTAATGTGCGTCCAGGGCCTAATTCCGCAAATGCTTTAAGTAAAAAAATATCACCTAGCCCCAAACCGATAAAACCAGAAAAAGCAAAAAGCAAAATTCCAGTCATACCTATAGGAGTGATATCTAAAAATAAAAACGTCGTTACCGCAAATAAAACACAGGCCAAACTAGCCTTAAAAGCGTTCATCCATGCTGATGAAATTGCCCTGGAATAATGAGTAAAAAACTGACTTCCAAGGGCGAAGCAAAAATTTGAAGCCAAAGCATATAGATAAACCGAAGTATTCATAGAAATACTGTAATAAATTTAATCAGTTAAAGCGACAGAAAGCTTTAAACGCTTCACAGCATTTGTCATCTTCAAAGCGAATAGTGATAATAAACAAAATTTGAAATGGAGTCTTTCATGCAGCTATGGTTGGCAGCAATTATTCTAAGCTTATCTTTAAATGCCCAAGCAGGAATTAAATCTTTTGATGTTCAAAATCTACATCTCGATTTTTTACAATCAAAAGGACAAGCCTCTGCAGATGTCTTTCAAATGGTTTTTGATTTCGGTGAACTTAATCTCAATGGTTACAATATCGATATTACTAAAGGCGAAGGCAATCTCCTCTTTGAAAAGACTGACACTAATTTTAGACTCGATGGCATTGATCAAAGTGTTCTTGATGCCGTCTCTGCACTTTCGGCCGAAAGAATTGATATTAAAGGAACAGCTAATAAATCTTTAGACCTCAATTTTGTTAACGGCGCCATCTCTCTTGGAGAAGATGTTCACGGGCTTAAAGCGCTTAAAGTTAACTGCTTCACCAATACTCGTGGTGATGATCAACTCATTTCTTTTTTAATTCCATGTTTTGATAATGGAGTCATTTATATTCCAGAAATTAAACTGGCACAAAAAGCCGCTGAAAAGCTTGCTCCTCTTTGGCTTGCTTCTGTTTCGAAAGAAGATCTTGATTTAAATAAAGCTAGTATCTTTATGCCAAAAAAGATTAGCGAAATTAAAATGAGTATCATCGAACAGGAGTTTGAACTTTCCTTGCAGGCGCGTTTTATTTTCAAATTAACATTGAGAATGAAAGGCACGGCCATTCTTAATCAAAAGAAAAATATCGCTGAAATTGATCTTCGTGAAGCCAAAGTGGGCTTCATTAACGTTAAGAAAATCATCGTGAATCTTCTTTCAAAACTCGATGTAACTAACGTTACAGTTGAAGGTTCTGTTATCACAATTAAACTCTAAGTTTCGTGAAGATCCAAAAGTTCGTCTCCCCTGTTTCTCAAGGAAATATTAGCGGCGCTGGCGCTGTTATCTTTTCATTGTTTTTTATTGGAGTTGGTTTAGGTATTCTGAATCTATGCCAAGTCATCCCTTTAAAAGAATTTTCACTTTATCAGGATCAAGCCTGGTGGATGATTCAGCTTCCAAACACCTCGGTTCCCAGGTGGACTCTAAGTCTTGTTGGTGTCATCTTTTCTCTTGCAGGATTAAGTGTTTTTTTAAGCGGCATGATCGACATGAATCAAAAAACCGCTAACAAGATAAGCCAAAGGAGAAATCCAAGCTCTCCATGGCTTTGGGATTTTAACTGGAAATACGGTAAGAATTTATCTCGTGCTAAAACAAAGTGGTGGGCCCACTTAATCGGCATAACGATTCTAGCTGGATTCCACGGTATTGCTTGGAGTATCGCGAGTCAGAAGAACTTCCAGGGTGAAATTCTCATCTTTCCAATTGGAATAAGCTTATTTACTCTTCTAATCTTTTTCATTTTTTATATTAATAGCAGACGTCAAAAAGCCCATTCTAAAGTTAAAATTCAACTTGAGCATTTTCCGATCAGACTGAATTCTTCCTTTAGTCTTTATATCAGTGGTTTAAACTATAAGGTCGTAAAGAAGTTAGAAGTAAAACTAAGAGCGGTAGAAGAAATTTATTCTTATGAAAAAAATAAATCCAGTGTGAAGTGTCGAATTCAGTATAGTGAAGAAAGAGAGATTGATATTAATAGCGATACTCTAAATCTTGATTTTGAATTACCGGCCACGGCAAATATTTCGACTAGACTAAGTGAGAGGCCAGCAAAGTTTTGGGAAATTCATCTTTATTCAAATTGTGATGGACCTGACTTAGATCAATGCTTTTTCCTGCCTATCTATTAGGCAAGCGGGACTTCATAAATTTCAAGAGCATTCACTTGTGTTAACTCGCGACTTGGTAACGTTAAGCAAGTCAGTTTCCTACCGTAAACACAGCCTGTATCAATACCAATGGCATTATCTCTAACGACCAAGCCTTTTGCTGCCCAGTGACCGAAAACAACTAATTTTTTGCCTGTATAGAATTCAAACCAAGCGGGATCATCTTTCTTACCTGGTGCATTTAATTCTGGGTTCCATGTTCTTAGTCTGGTAAAAATGATGGGGTCACTGTCTTTTGGATGTACTCCAGGAATTAGGCCCCCGTGAATAATCATAAAATCTTTTTCTTCTATATAAGACGGCCAAGTCTTAACCCAATTAACGAGTTCACGAGGATAACCAGCGGCTTTAGAATTAAGCATGGCGAGTTCATGATTTCCAATAACGACTTCGGCTTTTAATTCAAAAACACGTTGTAAAACGCCAAGTGAATTAGGTCCTTTATTGATAAGATCGCCAACAAAGATGAGACGATCACTCCCCTGTCTAAAGCCTACTTTTTCAAGCAGAAGATCAAGTTCTCTAAGACAGCCGTGCACATCGCCAATAACAAGTGTTCTCATAAAACAAGATTATCATGAAATTCTTTCCAATGTGTCGAAAGTTTAGACACCTGTTAGGAATACTAGAGACTTAAGTGCTTGAATCAAGGACAGATATTTGGCCTAGTCTTTGCTCTTATATGAGGTATGAAAAACAAACTTTTACCACTCATCGTCTTATCTCTTATCGCTATTTTAAGCACCTCTTGCGGTATGCCTATTATTGGTAAGCACGTTCAAAAGAAAAGTGGAACAAGTCGTTTGTTTTCATCAACTGATTCTACTTTTAGTCCTTATGTGGCTCAGTTTGAATCCTATGCGAAATCAGTCACAGGTAATTCAGGGTTTAGCGTTGGTGATGTGCTTATTAACTTTGGTGATCCAGAGGTTAATACCTTTCAAGGTGTTTGCTATATCTATTCAAATGATCTGAGAGAAATCATTATAAGAAAACAATGGTGGGATACGGCCGCTGATTCTGATCGTGAATCATTAATATTTCATGAATTAGGTCACTGTAAGCTTGATCGCGATCACGATGATGAAGTTAATGTTATTGGTGGCAAATCAGTGAAGCTTTCAATGATGAATAGTATTATTGTGCTTGGTACAGATTACTCTAATCATCGTCCAGGTTATCTTGACGAGTTATTTAATAGAAACAAGACTTCTGTTATTAACGCATTTATCAATACTCCATAATGCTGAACTATATTGACATAGCAGCTGCCCCAGGTCCCTTTATCTCAGATAAAGTAATGATCATTATGCATGGCCGTGGTGATGTTAAAGAATCATTCATTCCCTTTTGCCGTGAACTTAATATGACAGGTATGTCTTATCGCCTGCTTGATGCCCCTGAAGCCTATAGCTTTGGTTATAGTTGGTATCCGCTGCCTCCAGAACTTCCCTTTCAAGCGATTTCACACTCGATTGAACTTATTATGGAACAAGTTAAAAACGTGGGTGTTAAAAGCGAAAATATTTTTCTTTGCGGTTTTTCTCAAGGTGGGGCCTTAGCACTTGAAGTCGCTATGCAGACGAAACAAAAATTTGCCGGAATCATAGCACTAAGTCCAAGAATTTTTCTTAGAAAAGAAATCTTAGATTCAAGCTATGAATCTATTGATGCTTATATTGCTCACGGAATTCACGATGACATGATACCTTTTGAAGAGACCTTTAATGGCGTTAATGAGCTTAAAAAACGACAGATGAAGCTTAAGTTTTCTAAGTTTGAAATGGGCCATGAAATCGATATTTTAGAAGTCTTGGAACTAAGAGATTGGTTAAATGAGCGAATCTAGCTTCTTTAAATCAATAACTTAGCCCCTAAAACATATAAATATTATCAATAGAAGTGATTTCCCCTGACAAGCGTGTACTATCGCGTTCATGAAGAGAATCCTATCAATCCTTACCCTTGTTTGTTTGCCACAGGCGTATGCCATGAATACATTTACATTATATGCTTTCAAATCTTCAGTTGGAATCAATTGGGATTCACCAAAAGCCTTAGCTGCTTCAGTGGTTAAGAACGAAGCTTTAAGTTATATCAATGGCAACAAGCGATTACTCGGTCACGTCTCCATTAATATTAAATGTGGTGAAAGAAATTTGATCACAGCAATGACTTCAAGAGGCGGAGAAACAAAACGAGTTGTGCTCAACGAGCACGCTGGCTTAGGTGTTCTTTTTCATATCTTTCCGGGTGAACTTGAAAGCGAAGAAAAGCTAAATAACGAAATAGCTAAAAAAAGAAAAAACGGTCAAGTCCATTCAGTAACTTATATGATTTCTGATCAAGCCTGTGATCTGATGTTTAATCACTATGACAACTTTGTTGATAAACTAGGAATGCACAATTATGGATTTCCAGTTGATACGCTAGCTGGAGAAGGCGCTGGTTGTTCGGCTTTTGGAGTCTCTTTTTTACAAGCAGCTAAAATCGCAGATCAAAAACAACTTGAATCATGGTCTGGAAGCGTATGGGTTCCAAAGAAATATATTGGCCCTTATAGCTCTAAAAAATATATCGAAGCCGATCAAGAACCATACGATCATCTTGAAGGTGGAGATGACGTCAAACTCATTCCACTAGTTCTAAAGCCTGGCAAAACTAAGTGGGCAACACCGAATGAAGAAGGCGCGAAGTTCTTATCTTTTTATGATCCAGATACGATGTATAAATGGATTGAGCAAATGGATAAAAAATGGAGCACGAGCTCTGATTATCAAAAAAGATCTTTTAATAAATCAATAGATCTTGTGTTCGATTATAGAAACCGTTAAAAACTCGTATTATTTGGTCGTGACCACGTCAGCTGAACGTCTGAAATATTTCGCATTTCAAAAGCAGCTTCACAGTAGCTCAAATAATAATTCCACTTTCTTTTAAAAGCTTCATCAAATCCCAAAGGATTAATCTGATCCCACTCTTTATTAAAAGCATCTCGCCATAAACTCAATGTGGTTGCATAGTGAGTTCCGATATCTCTTAGATTCACAAGGTGCATATCACCGGACTTTCTTACGGCTTCAGTCATGGCCGCTACAGAAGGTAGTAATGACCCTGGAAAAATATGCTTTTGAATCCAATCTACGCCTTTTCTAAATTCATTATAACGTGAGTCAGGAGATGTAATGGCCTGAACAACAAGAAGACCTTGCTTGGTTAATAGTGATTGTAATTTACCAAAATACACCGGCAAGTACTCATGCCCAACAGCTTCGATCATTTCAATCGAGACAATCTTATCAAATTGACCGTCGAGATCGCGGTAATCACAAAAGAGAAGTTCAACCTTATCTTCGATTCCAAGTTTCTTGGCACGCTCTTTGGCAAACTTTAACTGCTCTTTAGAAATGGTAACACCGGTATATTTGCAACCGTACTTTGAAACTGCATGTTCCATGAACCCACCCCAGCCGCAACCAATTTCAAGGACGTGGTCGCTTGGTTGAAGAGATAAGTCGTCACAAAGTAATTGATACTTTTTAGTTTGGGATTCTTCTAAAGTCGTTTCTTGATCTTCAAAATAACCACAAGAATAAGTCATGGTTGGATCAAGCCACTTACTGTAAAAATCATTAGAAAGATCATAGTGAAAAGCGATATTTTGCTGTGAGCCCGCTTTTGAATTTCTTTTCACAAGGTGACCAACACGGTTGACCTGACCTAAAAGATTAAAAAAGGCTGCCTTAGATTTTGAACCAGACATCACGCCTGAGTCTTCAACGTTGATAATCATCCAGCGAATAACAGAGGTAATATCAGGAGTATCCCAATCACCATCGACGTAAGCCTCACCAAAAGCGATATCTCCACCTAAAACAACACGTTTAAAGAAGCGTTCATTTTTAATATTAATGGTAGCTGTGGCGACTTCGCAGTTATCACCACCGACGACTTGATCGCCATTGGGTAAGTTAAGAGTTAGAGTTCCTCTTTTAAAGCTGGAGAGCAATCCAAAGACTGCTTTTTTGGCCCATGAGTTTTTATTGGGATAATTGGCTAAGTCCCAAGATTTTATTTTTTCCATCTCATGTTCCCCTGCTGAAGATGTGGATTATCGTCTTTACTGATATACGGAATTTTCTTTAACCATAATAATAAAGCATGCCAATGGATCATCGTAATGATCTTAAGTGTGACAAATGGATGCTTAAATAGTGATAGCAATAAACTCTTAGACGAGAGTTCTTTATATTGGCCAGTTAAAGCAGCTGTTAAGACCTTAGTGCCATCTTCTTTATCACTATTGACTATAATCGAAAGGCTTTTATCGTCAAAGCGTAATTTGAATGTAAAAAAAGTGTCTAAGGCTATAAATGGTGAAACGTAGAAATGTTTTTGCACCCTTACTTCGGCGCGATTTCCTTTAAATGCACTCGCTGGAACCAGAAAGGGTTTTAACTCATTAAAAGTATTACCGACTTCCATAATGACTCTATGAGTGTCATCCGACATGGTTAAAAAATAAAAGCTCACTGGATTAAAGACATAACCAACACATCTAAGATTGGTCCAAAGAGTGATCTTTTTAGGTTTAAGCTCTTCGCCTTGTTGCTTTAAAAAATATTCAACATTGGATCGTATATCGCCTTGATCAAAATCGATATGATCGTCGTCTCGAAACTGAAAAAGATTCCACTTATTACGTGAAACAAGAGGTAATTTTTTAAAGTCTTCATCAATATGGTCAACGTCTAGTGAAAACCAAAAGAAGCTAGCTCCAAAGCTATGTTTCTTAGGAGTAAAACGCGTATGGGTGACTTGGCAGTCAATGAGCTGTGCGTTTATTGCCACGGAGAATGACCTAAAATAATTTCGGCTAAGTCTACAGAAGAAGCAAGTGCATCCTCGTGAAAACCGAACCTGAAGTAGGAACCGCAAAAATAAAATGGATCGTCTGCACGGTTTAAATCATGCAGTCGGCGCTGTGCTAGTGCTGCTTCAGTATCAAATAATGGATGATAGTATTCTATCGTACGCAGGATTTTCTTCGGATCAACATGCTGTTCACCATTGATATTGATAAAATAATCTTGATGATCAGAAACGCCTTGAAGTTTGTTCATCCAATAAACGGTGAAAGCATCTTCCATACCTTCTGGATTTCCTCGAATGATATAGTTCCACGAGCTCCAGTTTCTCTTAAGCTTAGGCATCACTGAGGTGTCAGTATGAACTGTCGCGATATTTTTTTGATATTCAAACGGAGAAAGTAATTCTTTTTGAAGTGGGGTTGGATCTTTTAACATCTTTCGAGTTTCATCAGCATGGCTGGCAAAAACGACGAAGTCATACTCTGCCTCACCGCTGCGACTTCTTATCCTAACCTTCTCGCCCATTTTAGCCACAGATTCTACTGGATCAGCAACGCGAATATTGTCTTTAAATGGTGCAATCAGTTTATCTCTATATGACCAAGAGCGATCCTTTGGAGTCTTCCATTGGTACTGCGAGTTCACTCCCATCAGTCCATGATTTTGCATAAAACGAACAAGAGACTTTACAGGAAAGGCTCCCATTAAATCAGGTGGCGTTGACCATACAGCAGACGCCATAGGAGTTAAGAATTGTTTCATCATATCTGGATGAAATTTACGATATTTCAAATAATCAGAAACTGACATCTTATCAAATTGTTCATCGGTTAGGACTTCAAGACCTACATCAAAAAATCTTTTGATCTGTAAAAGCATTTTGATAAACTTAGGATTAAAGATATTTTTTCTTTGAGCAAATAATCCGTTTAAAGAAGATCCATTATATTCAAGATTGATTTGAGGGATCGCAACAGAAAAGCCCATATCTGTATCAACATATTCTTGATCAATGGCGCTAAAAAGTTTTAATAGGTTTGGATAAGTCACTTCATTAAAAACCATAAAACCTGTATCAAGCTTAATCATTTCCTTTTCACCAGTTTCTTCAGGTGAAAGAAAAATAGTATTAGTGTGACCACCAATATATTCATTCTTTTCGTAAATGGTTAGATCATATTTATCTTGCATAAAATGAGCGATCCCCATTCCAGCAACACCAGTACCTATGATGGCCATTTTTTGCTTCATCTATTTACTCCAAAGATAATGAGTCACTGTCCACTCATTACCTCCTCTATAGGCCCACAATTCCTCACAGGCCATGTAGAAGACTCTCCAATAATGGAACCACTTAACCGCTTCAGCCGGACCGTAGTGCCCTTTAAAAACGTCAAGGATTTGTTCCTTGTTTTCATCCATCTTATCCAGCCAACCGCGAGCTGTTTTAGCGTAATGAACGCCATTTTCAACCCAATGTCTTTGCACCTTGAGATGATCTTGAAAATAATAAAACAGATGTTCACTTGGCATGATGCCGCCGCTAAAGAAGTACTTACTCATCCAATCTGTTGAATCTTTGACTTCGAATTTATAGGCGGTTGTTCTATGGGTAAAAATATGGACAAAAAGCTTTCCATCATCTTTTAACCAAGATGAAATATTTTCTAATAATTTAGAATAATTTCTAACGTGCTCGAACATTTCAACTGATACGACACGATCAAATTTTTTATCAAGTTTTAAAGCATTCACATCACAAGTGATGACCTCAATATTTTTGATACCAAGTCGTGCTGCTTTTGAATCGATGAATTCTTTTTGAGTTTTTGAATTTGACACGACAGTTACAGTGCCGCTTGGATTGGCTTTAGCTAGTGCAAAAGAAATACTTCCCCAGCCACAGCCTAATTCTAAAATATCTTGTCCGTCTTTAATCTGCGCGCGCTCGACAGTTAAAGCCAGCATTTCATCTTCTGCTTCATCAAGATTTTTTGCTTTATCCCAATGGCAGCAAGAATATTTTAAATTCTTACCAAGACTTAATAAAAAGAAATCTGTCGGCACTTGGTAATGCTGATCATTGGCTTTATCGGTTTCAATCGCTATCGGACTATTTTTTAATTCATCAACTAAGGCCAAACGCTTTTTTTCAGCTAACTCTACTGTTGGTGCGATCTCATCTTTTAGGCGCTGGCCAATAAGATTTTTAATACCAGCTCTAATGATGGCGTCAGGTAAAATTCCTTTAGCGAGAAGACTATCAATCATGATCTAAATCCTTATCTAGGAAATGGCACGAGAACACGAGTCTGGGACTCATACGCAGGCCATTCGGGATGATTTTTGTACTTATTTTCTAACATAGGGACACCGGATACTTTGAGTAAAAGGAATGTCAAAAAGACTGGCCCGATGAGTCCTAAATAGCCATGCTGTGCGCTAAGAGCAACAATAGCAACGCCGAACCAAAAGACGATTTCACCGAAGTAGTTAGGGTGTCTTGAGTATTTCCATAACCCAATGCGACAAAACTTACCAGGCTTTGGAGTCATCTTTTGAAAAGTAGCCATCTGGCTATCGGCCACACTTTCAGTAACCAGACCAGAAATGGCAATAATTCCACCAATGATCGAAATCAAATCAATTGCAGATTCAGAAGAGAGCATTACGACGATGATAGGAGCAGCAACGATAAGACAAAGCAGCATTTGGACCATATAGACTCTAAAATAAGCATTGATCCAATAATGACCCTTCCAGTCTTTTGAAAGCTCTTGGTAGCGAGGATCAACACCTTTTTTCTTATTTCTACCGTGCAGATAAATAGCGAGTCTAAGACTCCAAGCAAATACCAAAGCTGCGACTAAATATTGAAGCCAACCTAGTTGATTAAATGAAGTTAAAGCGAAGCTAAAAAACAGCCAGCTAAAGGCCGGTCCCCAGCCTACATCGATGAAACTTATGTCTTTTTTGAAATAAGCCACCACGAAAAAACCCGTAAAGAAAAGCCAAATTAAAACTAATGAAACCATATTGAACCTTTGTAGTGAGGTATCATAATAGATAAGCATGAGAGTGCCATCTAGCACTGTACTACAAATATTCTTAGACAAAACCTATACGTTTATAATGCTTTCACCACACAATCTTAACTAAAGCTTAACGACCCTTTTGAGACCTAAAGGACGATAATAAGTGCAAGAGGAAACAATGAAATTAATATTTAAAACTCTTCAGCTCTTAACGTCACTAGGTTGGAAAATTGTTCAAACTTTTAATAGTGAAAAAATGCCTTCACTTTTAGAAGAAAGAACAAACTACAGCTGGCAATTACTCAACGATTAATTGAGTTCCAATTTATTGGCTCAATATCATGTTGAATCAAGTATTCATTCGTCTTTGAAAAATGCTGACATCCAAAAAAACCACGATAACTCGATAATGGTGAAGGATGCACAGACTTTAGAACAAAATGTTTTTCTTCACAGACTTGACTGGCTTTCTTTTGAGCAGGACTGCCCCAAAGTAAGAAGACAATATTTTTCTTTAGATTCAACTTTTTAATAATTTCCGTCGTAAACTCTTCCCACCCTTTTTTCTGATGAGAACCAGCTTTAGATTTTTCAACAGTTAAGACATTATTTAAAAGTAGAACTCCTTGTGAAGCCCAAGAAGAAAGATCACCATCTTTTGGAATTTGTAGAGCTAAATCAGATTCGAGTTCTTTATAAATATTTTTTAAAGATGGTGGAATTTTAACTCCCTCTTGAACAGAGAAACTAAGTCCGTGAGCCTGACCTTCTCCGTGATAAGGATCTTGTCCCAGGATAACAACTTTAACGTTATTTGGAGAGCAGTATTCTAAGGCTTTAAAAACATCTGTTTGTAATGGGTAAATAGTTTTATTTTTATATTCTTTGCTTAGAAAAAGTTCTAGTTCATCTCGCCTCTTAGACTTAAGAAAATCCTGGAGTTCATTAGACCATGATTTAGGAAGTTGATTGAATATTTTCATGAAATTAAGAATGCAAACTTAAGGCTTAAAGGTCAACTCTTCTTTAACTGGAAGATTAGTTTTCTCATCAACTTCTTTGTTACCTTTAATGACGATACGCTCTTGATTAATATCCATATCTATTGTCCAAGCGGAGCCATAGACATAAGCAATGGCAGCTTCTTTATCACTTTTATTATACTTAGCCAGATCAAAAACTATAAGTTCTTGACCATGAGCTCCCCCCGTCCACACGGTTACTAAAAAAGGCTGATCTTTATTTTTAAACTTTACTAAACCAGACTTTAAAAGTTTTTGTGTCACAAGATCCGCTTGATAGCTTAAAAGATTCTTTTTGTTCTTAACGACTTTTACAGTTGTTAAAAAATCCTTTTGAGATGTTTCAATTAATACGTTTTCATCGACACTTCCGACTCTAAAGTCTTCAGCCGAAGCGACATTTAAGATAAATAGTAAAAGGTATATTAAGTTTTTCATCATTTTATTCAGTTAGACATTTAGCCTGTGCTTCAACATCATTTCCTGCAGCCTGATAACAACGTCTACAGGAGTGCACACCTTGGATATAGGCCGAAGCACGATCTTGATCGTATGAAATAACCGCTTTTTCCCAGTCTTCCATTCTATCGTTGTAAACTTGATCATGCATACGACGAATACGTGCTGATGACGGTGCCTTTAAAAGATAATTTATATAATAGAATATTGATTCAACTTGCATGTCTGGATCAGTACTCATCTCTTTAAAGATTCTTGTATTTTGAGTACGATTCCCGCTTGCTGGCACAGATGACAATGGAAGCTGTCCTGAATCTCTAAGGCTTAGAAAAGTTGTTCGGGTAAATTGACCTAAGCCATGTGCCGTCGATCTAGGACGACCTTGTCGACCACTGACCTGACAAAAAGAATAATTTAAACTATGAGGATCAAAATTTGTTGAAGATGTTTCTCTTTTAATAATACAAACCGCTAAGCTTGCATCAAATTGAGGGTGAATACTTTTAGGATCGTTCACTCTTTTTCTAAAGTAAGCACTATCTAAATTTCCACCACCATTTTGGTCTAAAAATTTTCGACAGTTCGTTTCATAATTTGAGTAATCAATTCTAGAGACTTCATCATCATTTAACTGTTGCTCCATAAAAGATCGAATAATTAGAGCATCTTTGCCTGAGGCTCTTGCGCATGAATCAACGAGTCCATCAAGTCGGATTTTATTTGAAATGACTTGTGCCTTATTAACAATAATCTTTGCTCGATCCTTTCGGCTTATATCTTTCCACATAGAGTTATCACGATACCAATTTCTAAGAGCGTTAGCGCAGCTTCTCTGACTTGATGTACGAGTAACAAGACTGGCAAGTGTAGTATAAGAATCTCTATTGCTAGGACGATTCGGTTCACTAGGTAGCTGAGGAATGATTGTTTCAGTCACTTCAACTTGGCATTCAGGTACTACAGGTGTCAAAGACGAAATAACTTGATTTTGGATATCTTGAGGATTAACGAGTCTTGCTACATCCCCTTCACTTGCACCACGGTTAAACCATTTTTTTGCCACGTATACAGTTTTGACAGGACGCTCTTCCCTTCCATTAACTGATAGGACTTGAATCGCAACCCCTTGAGGCCACCATCTAGGATCTTGATTTTCGACTCTTCGAATAACGGTTAAGTTGCCATTTCTTGAAGCAGGTACAACCTTGTCCGAACGAAAGTTCTTAGCAACAGTAAGAACGTCTATTGATTTTTCCAGTACATAAATATCGCTGTTATCTGCACTAATGGCCGAGCTCATTAAATAGCTTATTAATGTTAGGCAGGTCGTTATTTTTATTAGGTTTCTAATCATCAACTATTTATCGGTATTTTATCGAAAAGCTGAACTTTTAGTGCCAAATAGCTGAAAACTGGATAAGATAAGTCTATGAATACATTTAAAGGACATATTCTTCTCCAACGCATCTTCGATATAGGTGCAGAAATCGACTTGGCTAAAGCCGCTTCTCTTTTGTCTGCCAATGGACTTGCCGAGCAATTTAAACTTCGAAGAAGTTCTAGAAATATTATTATCGACGAAGCTCCCCTATCTATTTCACTAGGTGATTGGGAGCACGAACATCTTGGTAAAGTATTAAGTATCCAGACACTTGGAAAACTTTGGGTCTTTGGTGCTTTTTCATTAACTTTTAAAATTTCGATTGATGAAGAAACACCAATTGATCAGATCAAGGCATTGGCCAACTATCTTGAAAATGAAGATGAAATTAGCATTATTGCTGTTGAAAAAGCTCAGCAAGTGATTGCTGATATGTCTGCGGCGATTAAGCAACCTGGTATCTGGAATCAATTTGAAGATTATATCATCTACATGCGAGACCCTAAGGGCGCGCAAACACCTCAAGAACTTTTAGAATCGGACCATTTCTTTCAGCTTCTTTTAACTGAAACAGAAGTCCAATTATCGAATCAAATGAAAGACGCTATTAGAGCAAACTTCTTTCAATATTCAAAAGACGATTATGTTGTTATTGATTGGAACGCCGCTTATATATGCGCTACAGCTGCTGATGCTCAAGACATGGCCGATGTTGCTGAATTTGCACTTTGCCAGGTTTTAGAAATGCGCTACTACGACGAAATGCTTGATAAAAAACTAGGCAATCTTTATAAATCCATTCAAGGAAGTAAACCTTCTATTTTTTCTAATAGCTATTCACATCATGCTCACGACGCTGCGTTGATTTATATTGAAATAAGTGAGGTGATTGAGAAAATAGAAAATACCCTCAAAGTGATTGGGGATTTTTACTATGCCAAGATCTTTAGAGCTGCCAGTGAGCGTTTTAGAGTCAAAGACTGGCAAGCTTCAGTTGACCAAAAACTTAAAAACCTTGCTGATGTCTCAAGTCTTTTCCAAGCCGAAACAAATGAGAAAAGAAATCAATTGATGGAAGCAATCATTATTATATTAATTGCGATCGAGGTCGTTCCTTTATTATGGGATAAGTTTAGCCCGTATTTTTTAAAGTGATGTATGTCTGATCAAGGCTTAGGACTTACTTATAATAAACTTGAAGAACAACTTTCAAAAAATGGTTTTTCAAAATCATTTGCCGAACTTATTTTTAAAAAGGCTTATCGAAGACCAACTTTTAAAGGCTGGGAAGATGGCCGAATGTCTCCTAAACTTTTATCTTTTCTAGAGCAACTGGATTGGAAACGCCCAACAATTCTTCAAACACATCAATCCAGCGATGACACCATAAAGTTTCTGTTCGGTCTTAAAGATCATCGTAGTGTTGAAACGGTTCTTATTCCCTTCTACAGAAAAGATACGGTCTGTCTTTCAAGTCAAGTAGGCTGCGCTATGGGATGTCGTTTTTGTCATACAGGTACGCAGGGCTTATCAAGGAGCCTGACAACTTCAGAAATCGTTGGGCAATACTTAGCAGCATGGGACTGGGCGTATCATAAAAGAATGAATGGAACTAAAGCTCCCAATATTGTTTTTATGGGACAAGGTGAACCACTACATAACTTTGATCAATTAAAAGAATCGATCGATCTCATAACGGATCCAAGAGGACTCGATCTTTCTCATCGTATGATTACAGTTTCAACCGCTGGTTATCTGCCAGGGCTAAAAAGATTTAGTGAGCTTGGTGGAGTAAATCTTGCTATCTCTCTTCATAGCGCCATTGAGGAAAAAAGAAGAGAGCTCATTCCGATATCTAAGAACTGGCCTATAGAATCACTAATGAAAGAGATCGATCAAATCAAGCTTGGCCGAAAACAAGTCATCCTGTACGAAATTATGCTTGCTGAAGATTTTAATGATAGCAAGGAAGACGCTCTAGCCTTATCCAAGCTGCTTAAGAATCGTCCACATATGGCTAACTTAATCCCGTTTAACCCTTATCCTGGTTCGCCGTGGAAACGTCCAAATGACCAAAAAATTGAGGCGTTTAAGTCACAACTAGTTGAATTTGGTATAAGAACAACTATTAGAAAAACAAAAGGCGACAACATTATGGCAGCTTGTGGACAGCTCAAAACCTAAGCCAAACAGTCCAATTTACAACGTTTTCGCCTAACTTCTGTCTTGTTTAGTCAATAGATTGTCACCCTAGGAGTCTGATTAAGATCATAAAATACCAATAAGGTATTCATGTATAGTGAGTACCAACAGTGAGGTCATTATGAATAATAATGAAGTCCAGCTAAGAGAGAAGATGATCGAAACTCTCATAGAGCAAGAACTAGCAACCATTGATTGGGAGCTATTTCCAGAAGTCCCTGTTGATGCAACTTATGCTGAAGCCATTGTGATAGCAAAGAAAAAGCTTTATGCGGATTACTCCAAAATTGAGCTAAGAGATATATTAAGTCTTTATCATATTTTTATTGGCGATGAAGTGATTGAGAAAAATGGCATTACCTTTGTTGAAATTGACGAACTAAAAGCAAAAGCTAATTAAAGGATGGAATGGAAATTGCTCCAGTATGTGCAAATGAACTCGAACGATTAAAAGAACTTAATGAACTCAAGATTCTCGATACGGTTGAAGAATTTGATTTCGACGCCATTACTCAACTTGCTGCAAGTATTTGCCAAACTCCAATTTCACTTGTCAGTTTAATTGATACAGAAAGACAATGGTTTAAAAGCCATTTTGGTCTTGAGGCCAGACATACACCAAGGGAAATAGCTTTTTGCTCTCATGCTATTTTACAAGATGATATCTTTATCGTGGAAGATTCTAGATTAGACACAAGATTTAAAGACAATCCCCTTGCCACCAATAATCCTAATGTTATTTTTTACGCAGGCATCCCCCTCATTACAAAAAAGAATAATGCGCTTGGAACACTTTGTGTGATTGACCATCAAGCAAGGTCGTTAACACAAAATCAAATTGAATCACTAAAACTTCTTGCCAGGCAAGTCGTTGCACTATTTGAACTTCGACAAGCCAAGAATAATTTTGCAGAAGAAGTTTCAAGTAAACTTCGTTTTCTTAGTAGCATAAATCATGAAATGAGAACTCCACTCAATATTCTTAATGGTTATATAGAACTGATTGAGGACGATGCAATAACTTCGGGTGATGAAAAAACCAGAGAGTCTTGTCAGTATATTAAGACAGCATGTGATCAGCTTACTCATTTAGTTAAAGACGTCGTTGATCAAATTTCAATTGAATCTGGAATTTTAAAAGTTTATCCCAAAGAGTTTATCTTAAATAATCTCATTCATGACGCTATAAAAGAGACTCGATTAATTGCTTCAAAGAAAAATATCATCATTCAGGTTTTTTATGAGCGAATTGAAAAAGTTTTAGCCGATGAAAACAAAGTGAAGCAAATCATTCTTAATCTTCTTACAAATGCGATCAATTATGGAAATCCTGACTCCACTATTGATATTAAAATTGACCATCGTAAAGCTGAATTTATTAATATTAGAGTGACAAACTCCGGTAAAGAGATATCCCAACAAGATCGCTCTAGAATTTTTGAACGTTACTTTCGTTCAAGTGATTACGGAAATGGTATTATCCCTGGATTAGGCTTAGGTTTGCCAATTGCAAGGCATTTTGCCCGAGCTCAGGGCGGCGATCTCATTCTAGAGAGTAGTGTCAACTCTATGACGACCTTCCTTCTGTTGCTCAAACGTTAAGAAATTAATGCCATAAATTATCACTTTTTCTTAGGCATGATAGCCTACTATTAATGATATTTATTGATGACAAGGATGTCTTAACATGAAGCCATCATACTTTGCTTTGGTATGTTTATTTAGTAGTTTATTACTCGTATCAAGTTGTGGAAAAAATCCACATTTGATTGACACTATCGCCGGTGAAATTGGCGGTACTGATCCGGTCGATACAACTCCTACGCCAACACCAACACCAACGCCGACACCTACTCCTCCACCAACTGCTAAATATATTGAATTAGGACCTAGGGATTATGATCCGACTAGCGGAGAAAAACTTTCGATAGAACTTCCTTATAAAACAAAGAAAGTAAAAACAATTCCATATGGTACAAGCCAAACGAATTTAATGTGTCGAATCTTCGGTAAAGATAATTGTGTTAGAAACCGCCAAGTTCTCTTTGCGTTCGATATTCCGACCATTGGAAAAATATCAAAAATTCATGACATCAGAATTCAAGCCAATTACGTCGTCTACGGAAAATCTTTTGATACAGAGCTATTGTGTTTAAATAATATTGGAACTTGTTCAGGTAACGGAATTAAAAAGATTCCGCTTTTAGGACTTCAAAAATACGTTAAAAAGAAATGGTGGAACCCAACTTATTGGGCAGCTGGATATGAAGACGTTGTAAGGAATGATTTCTTTCAAAAAGAAATTAGAAAATCTGGATCAATAAATAACAATACTCGTCTGACCGGCATTAAAGATTTTTCTTTAAAACAACTTTTTGATCTTAATGAAAGTGATCTACTTGGACTTCTAAGAGATGAGAAAAGCTTTTGGTTTACTTTAACTGATGACACTTTTGTTCAATCTCCAAAGTTGGTAATTATTTATGAATAAAATTCTTTGTGTGGCCTTAATGCTATTTAGTCCGTTTAGCTTTGCTTTGAATTTGCAGTTGATAAATCATTCCCATAGTCCTCACTACCTTGTGACAGAAGATACGCTTTCAAAAGATTCACTTATTAATCAAAAACTTATTCTCTCCGCAAATTATCATCATCTCAATGATCCATTAGTGGCAACAAATGCTGATGGCACAACGAGAACAAGAACTATTATTGATGGCATCACCACAGTACAAATTGGAGCTGGTTGGCAGACATCGTCTCGTTTTTTAATTGGTATTGCTGCCCCATTTTCACAAGTCAGTTTCGTTGATTCTCAAACCAAAGAAAAAGGTGTTGGAGATACAAGTGTTATCGCCAAATACAGAGTCACTGCTAATAATGATCCAACGTCGATCGCCCTTATCCCTACTTTCACTCTTCCTACAGGGGATCAAAACCTTTTTTTAGGTGACGGTGGTGTTGGCCTTGGATTAAAGATGGCGATTGAGCGTGAGTTTAAACGCTTTCGAATCAATGGCAATATGGGTGTATTACGTAACCAAAACGCTCAATATCAAGAGATAGATTTTAGAAATAGATTCTTGGCCGCGCTTGGTGTTCATGTTCCAATTAATGATCGTTGGCATTGGAGTGCAGAAGCCTACACAATGCTTTCAAAGACTCGTGAGCAAAGTCCAAGTGAAGTTGTTGCAGGTATTCAATATTTAAGAAGTGATTCTCTTTCAGTCACAACAGGACTTGGTTTTGGTGGTGTTGATGGAATTACAGGTAACGATTGGCGCTTTATCGTTGGTCTAAAATGGCAACCCGCTATTTCAGGTGGAATAAAAATGATTCCACATTCACAGTCCCATTTAACGTCAAAACAAGAACAAACTTACGAACTAATAAGTGAGTTAAATTTAGAGGTTCGTTTTGATCATGATTCTGATTATTTAGATGAACAAGATAAAAAAGCGATTGAGCAAATTGCCTCTCTTATTCTTGAAAACAAATTAGCAGGAAAACTCGTTATACAAGGTCATGCCAATCGTATTGGTGAAGCAGATTATAATAAAGATCTCTCCTACCGAAGGGCCAAGGCCGTGCGTAAAGAGTTGATTCATCATGGTCTAGATCCAAAGCTTACAAAGGCAATCGGTTATGGTCAAAGCTTTCCAATTCTGTCTGAAGACCCAAGACTTGCTTTAGATATGAGTCGTCGAGTTGATTTTCTTATTCAGTAGGCTTACCTTTATTTTATGTTAAAACTTAGAAAAATTGGCCTTGCCTTAGGTGGTGGTGGTGCTCGTGGCATTGCCCATCTTGGAGTTCTAAAGCATCTTGAAGAAATTGGACTTAAGCCAGACATTCTAGCAGGAACAAGTGCCGGTGCTATCATTGCAGCCCTCTACGCTTTTAAAGTCCCTCTCAATGAAATTGAAGACGAAATTTCAAAACTTAAGCCAATGGAACTTTCAGCTCTCAGGATTCCAAAGCTTGGCTTAATTGAAAATACTGGCGTTATAGATCTCTTTAAAAGAAAGCTTGGACAAGATTGCCAAATCCAACAGGCCCATATTCCGCTGGCAATTAAAGCGACAGATGTCATTAGTGGACAGTCCTATTTAATGACTCAAGGTTCTCTTTTAACAGCTGTACTAGCCAGTTGCTGTGTACCAGGTGTTTATATTCCAGTTGAAAGAGATGATCGCCTTCTCGTCGACGGAGGTCTGACTGAAAACGTTCCTGTATCAGCACTAGATAATCTAGGGGCACACATTAAAATTGCGGTTAATCTCAATGGTAATGAGAGCTATCCAAAGCCTAAAGGTATTTTAGATATTTTAGCGAACTCACTTGATATTTCAATTGATCATCAAACCAGAGAGCAACTTGAAGACGCCGACATTGTTATCTCAATGGATTTATCTAAATACGGTCGCTTTAGAAATGATCAGGCTGAATTATTAATTAAAGAAGGAATCAAAGCTGCAAGAGAAGAAGTTCCTGCAGCCACTTGGATTTTACTTCGAAAAAAATGGCAAAACCTAAAAAAAGTTTTCCACAATTTAAGTCCTATCAAGATGCCAAAAATTATCAAAAAATTTTTTAAAAAAAAATAAAATGGCGCACCCGGCGCGGATCGAACGCACGGCCTTCAGCTCCGGAAACTGACGCTCTATCCAACTGAGCTACGGGTGCTTCATTTAAAAATACATTTAATTGGTCCTATCTGTCATATGAATGTTTCTGATAGGACCAGTTGCAAAGCGTCGACATTTGATTTCAGTCTGTTACACTATAAGAGCATGGAAGCATTTTATGGGGAGAGGATTTCCCCTTTTTTTAATCTAGATATCTCACATTTCTAGTGACGATAGGTTTTCCAAAACGCATTCCCATTGAAATATAAGGAATCACAAAAGTGCTACCATCATCTTTAGTGACATGTTGAAACGTTAGTTCCACAAATCCACCACCACTTACACTGTCGTTAAACTCGCGACCAAAGCCAACTTCGATACCATCGCCATTTTGATCATCTAAATTAAAAACTTTAAACGCACGACCTCTAAAGTAAAAAGTATCGCCCACTTTCTTCATACGAATTTTTGCGTAGACACCAACTTCTCCAAAAAGTTCACCGTCCTCTCCTGCCAAAACTAAGGTTGAGTTGGCATCAACACCAACTTCAACTCGGTTGCTAAAAAAGCCTAAGCCAGCGGCAACTCCACCACGAATAACCATTGGAAAGGCAGAAACTCTGCCTTCAAGATTTAGGACAACGAGATCTTCTTGTCTTAATGAAAAATCCCCTTCTAATAGGTCAGTGTCCTCACCTTTTGAACTCGACTGGGTTAGATCAGCCTGCTCAATAACGATGGCTTGATCCGTCCCATCAGTTGGAACTAGGACAATCGTCTCACTTGCAAAGAGCGAGGGAATCGTTAAAAGCATGCAAAATAGAATAGTTAGCTTCATATAAACTCCTTATTTGCTGCATCGTACAAAATTTTCCAAAAAAGCTAGGGGAAACGGTAAAAAGGAAAGGGTCTAACTTTTGCCGTCTTGTTTTATGCGTAAGTTAAGCGTAAGTTAAAAGGATGATGAAGCCTAGAAAGCCTGGCCTATTTGGTGTTAGTGAAGACTTTAGTGAGGACTTTCTCTCACTTGATAACAAGCTTATTAAGCATCCTGAGTCGACCTACTTCTTTAGGGCCAGCAACGATAGCCTAAGACCTGAGATCCTTCAAAACGATATTCTCATCGTCGATCGCTCGAGAAAACCCAAACAAGGTGACTTTGTTATTCTTTATCATGATGGAGAAAGGCTGTGTAAACGCTGGCCTTGTGAGCTCGAGGATGCCGAAGTTTTCGGAACCATTACTGCAACATTAAGAGAGCGTTAAAAATGTTGGCCGTAGTCGATTGCAATGCCTTTTATTGTAACTGCGAAAGACTCTTTCGCCCTGATCTTAAAAATATTCCGGTTGTTGTCCTCTCAAATAATGATGGCTGTGTCATCTCAAGAACACCCGAAGCAAAAAAATTTAATATTCCTATGGGTGCGCCCTACCACCATATTCAAAAATTATGTAAGGAAAATAAAATAAGTGTTTTTTCGGCGAACTTTTCACTCTACACCAACCTATCAACACGTGTGATGAATGTTTTAAGAGAAATTGCACCAAAAGTTGAAGTCTATTCTGTTGATGAAGCCTTTTTAGATCTTTCAGGTATTTCAAATCTGTATCAAGAAGGACAACGAATTAAAGCAGAAGTTGAACGCCGAGTTGGCATTCCCGTATCAATTGGTATTGCTCCAACTAAAACCCTTTGTAAAATGGCCGTTGAGATGGCAAAAAAAAATGAAAAAGATGGCGTTGTCTGTTTAGAGACAACACAAGATATTATTCAACGTTTAAAATCAATGCCTGTAAGTGACGTTTGGGGAATTGGTTACGGCAGACAAGTGCGCCTTCAAAGTATGAATATCAAAACGGCACTTGATCTTAGAAATTATCAGAATCGACATTTGCTAAGAAGGAATATGACAAAACTTGGAGAACAAATTCAAGACGAATTATGTGGTATCCAATGTTTTGCTTTTGGAGAGAGAACCGAAAAGAAAAAATCAATTATGTCGACTAGAACATTTGCAAGGATGAGCTATGATAAGTATGTCGTGTCACAAGCACTTGCTACTCATGCCAGTGATGTGGCAGAGGAACTTCGAATGCAAGGTTCAGTTTGTAAGAAAATTACTATCATGATCAGATCAAATCCATTTCAAGAGAATCTTCCACAGTACAATGCTTCACTAAGTGCCAATCTCTTCACTCCAACATCAAATACATTTATTTTCATAGCGACCGTTTTGGAATTATTAGATGAGGTATGGCAAGAAGGCTACGCTATTCAAAAAGCTGGTGTTTTTGTCAGTGATCTTCAAGATGAAGACGAATATGAGGTCGATCTTTTTGCTCCGCTAGAAGACCCAAGACAAGAAAGTCTCATGAAAACGATGGATATCATTAATTATAAAGAGGGCCCTCGTATGGTCAGATCCCTTGCCTGCGGCACCGACAATCAAGCATGGGCCATGAAACAGCGAATGCTCTCTCCGCGCTATACAACAAGCTGGAATGACCTGCCTATCGTACGATAAGAAGAATCGATTAGATTTAAGAAGAAATAAAATTTACTCTTTGTTCAACAAAACAAGGAGAAAACAATGAAAATTGATCATATAAATTTTAATGTAAGCAACCTGAATCAAAGCGTTGAGTTTTATAAAAAAATTTTTGGGCTTGAAGAAAAAGAGTCCGGAACATCCAATGCATCAGGAAATAAATATAAAATCATCGGTCATCCAGAGAAATTTTATCTCTGCCTTTATGAAAACACAGATAATGTAAAACAAAATGGATTCAACCACTTTGGAATCAACGTCGATAATTTCCAAGAAATGATAGAGCTCTTAAGAAAAAACAAAGTCAAAATTCACTACGGCGGAGTTGTTGATTGGCCTGAATCAAAATCAGCCTATATCGAAGGTCCAGATGGTGAAGAAATTGAAATCACGCAGTTTTTTGGTGGAAAACTCAATTAACCTTAATCCCCTATCTCTAGATTGATAGGGGGTCTTTTTTTTCTTCAAAGGATGGAAGAACAATATAGTCGAGCAAGAAACCAAAAAAGAGTGTTAAGCCCATGGCCAGACCAAAGTCCCCCACAGGTGCAAACCTATGAAGTGAAAGTAAACTAAAACCAAAAACCATCACAATAGTCACGATCCACATTGGAGAAAATATTGTTTTTTCAATAAACTGCGTTCGAGCATGACCGTGTTTCTTATAATGAATCATCAAGTGCAACGTACTATCAACAATAAGCCCAAACGAAATACTAAATGTCGTGATTGATGCAACATTAAGAGTTTTTCCTAAAAGGTAAAAAACACTTAAAGTTGAAAGGGCCGGAATAATATTAACCAAGAAAAATAAGCATGAACTTCGAAAAGAGCGAAGCATAAAAAAGACAAAACAAGTCACCAAAGAAATACCAAAAATAAAACTTTTTGCCATGGAACGAATCAGATGGTCTTGAGAGCGCATAAGCCAATAATAAAGGCCTCCAAAAGTAATATCCAGATTATTCTCTTTCAAAAGGTTATCAATTTGCTCTAACCATAAAAGATACTCCTGTGTAGGAAGTGTCGGCCCTAAAATACTCAACGTATAAAGATCATCTTGTAGACCTGGTCTGAAGTATTTTGGAACTCTAGATAAAAGTGCATCGTAAGCAATAAGACTTGAAGGCAGTTTAGGCGAACCACTATATTGCAGATTAGCCTCTTGAACAATTTGATTAGGTGAAACTAAAGAATAGTTATCAGGGAGACCTTTCATTAATTTCTCTTCAATAAAACTAATGTTCACTAAATCGTTCACTGTGTGCAGATTGTCTTTTTTAAGATGAATATCGAGAAGAGGTAAACCACCAAGCCTAGTCTCTGTCGATCTCCAGTTTTGTACAATAGAGCTATCTTTTGGAAAGAAATATAAAGCTTCTGCTTGAAATAGAATATGTTTCCATGACCAAGTGCCAAAAAGACAAATCATCAAAAGAATGAAAACTTGAAGTTTTTTCGTCGATACAAAACTGTGATGAAGAAAGTCAAAATTCTTAATCGATGACTTATAGTGTGAGAAATCAAATTGATGTAGAAAAACTATAGCGACAATGGCACTTAAGACTAAACTACTGGATGAAGTTATTGAAAATTGCCTAATGGCGGGGATATCACTAAAGACTAATGTTAATAGACCTAGGACCGTTGTTAATAAAGCTAGATAAATTGCTTTCTTTTTTTCACGCCAGGCTTCACTAAAATTTTGATAGTAAAGGGCACCACAAGTTAGGTGTAAAGTAATAGACTGCAAAACTAAAAAAACCAAGATTGGGACAAGAGTTGTAATCATCGTACTAAAGCCCCAAAAAGCTTTAATCAATACAAGTGATATACCAACACCAAAAAGTGAAGGTAAAAAAGTAATCAACGTTAGTGAAAAAGATCTTAGAAAAAACCATAATAAAATAAAAACACTTAGAAATAATGCTGGCATGACAAACTTTTTAATCTCAATGGACATTAGCCCAAGCTCAGTATTCAAATACGGCATGCCAGCCCATGCAATATCAAGATTTAATCTCTTACCTTCTTGGTTTATCAACTCAACTAAACGAGCTCTCTTTTTTGGTGTTTGTTGATCGAAGTGTATAAAGAATAACGCGTTACCATCATCCATTAACTTTAGTCGTTGTGACTTTTCAAAGAAAATATTGATATCGCCTATTGAAGACAATGAAGAAATTGACTGAGGTGACATCCAATATAAATCATCAAATTCACTTTCAAGCGTTTCAAGAAATTGATGAAAGTCATCCCATATCTTTTGATCAGTAAACTTTGTTGAAAAGACAAAAGCATCGTAACTAGGATTTTGTATTCGATCAGCACTTAAAGACTTATCAAACTGCGATGATAAAAAAAGTTCTTCTCTATTGTCTTGATCAAGATTATCAGTAAAGGCCAAACAGCCAATGGTCAAACAAAGAAGTAAAATGACCCAAAAATGCTCTATTCGCTTCATTGAATCAAGGCTTTAAATTTAAAATCGAAACGATCTCTAACTGATGCAATCGCAATCGATGGGTCTGGAATTTTTAGCTCTTTTAGAGAAAACGAACCGTTACCAGTAACTAAGACTTTACCATCATTAAACGTACTCGTTAATTCAACAGACAAGTCATGGTCTTGTCCTAGAATGGAAATTTTCACGGTTTTGATACCAGAAAATTCATGTTCAATTGTAGGAAAAAATAACTTAATTTCAGGAAACTTTTCTTTATTTAATATCTCATTCCACATTTTGTCGTCTCTACCACTTAAATCAGTAGATAAACCACCCACCGGTATAGTAACAATCACCTCTTTGGTTTCAACTTGGTTAACTTTACCTTGGATTTTAAAAGAAAGTGCGCGCCCACCAAATGAGGTTGTTAAAATGCCAAGCTTGGTACTTTCAGACTCAAAGCTAATTGCATTAGCATTATTTTCAAAGGAGCATTCATCAAAGCTTGGACAAGTGATATTTTGTTCAAATCCAAATGCTGAAGATGAGATGAATAAAATAAATAGTGTTAAATAATTCATACAACCTCAAAAGACTTTAGGAATAATCCTCCAAGCAGCCTGCTGCTCATCAAGGACTTCCTCTTCAAGTTTAGTTCTAAAATATAACATGACAAGATTTAACAAACTAAAAATAATCATCGTGCGCCACAAGCCAAACATAAGAGGAAAAGCGACAAACTCAAGCACAACAGCAAAATAGTTTGGGTGTCTAACCCAGCGGTAGAGCCCCTCTCTCGTTAGCGGCGGATGTGAGTTATAATAGATCCTTGTGCTCCAAAGTGGACCTAAGATTTTCATACTATGAAATCTTAAAGATTGAGCAATCATTAATAGGACGAAACAAAATCCAACATTTAAATTTGACGTCAATTCTGCTCTATAATAGGCTTCGACAACAAGAGCGATAAACCAACTTGAGTGAAGAAGAATCATCATCATTCTTGAGTTAATTCCTACTTCTTTCGATCCGAGTTCATCGACCCAAACTTTGGCATGAGCTTTTGTCAGGTACAACTCATAAAGTCTACCAATAACAAAATAGATCCAAAAGAAGATGAAAATCTTAAACAGATCATTCATGGAACTCTCTTGGTTAATACCATCTCGCTACAAAAAGCTGGGCCCATGGCCATAAGTATTCCAAGTTTTTCACTATCAATTGATGTTTTGAGGGTTCGACTCAAAATATCCAACACTGAAACTGAAGACATATTTCCGTTCTTAGCAAGACTCTCCCAACTATGGCGAAGCCAAGAACTATCGACATCTAAAGCCTTAGCTAATGCATCAAGAACTTTTGGTCCACCTGGATGAGCAATCACCTCTCCAATATCCGAAAGGTGATATTGATGACGATCTAGAAATTTCTTCACACCATTTGGAACTTTATCTTGTACAAGAGCTGGTACATCACCTGAAAGAACAATCTTAAAACCATTTTGGTTAATATCCCAACCCATAATTCTTTCTGTTTCAGGATAAAAAGCGCTCATTGAATCAATCACTGTCAACTTCGCGTCTTGATATTTTGCGTGTTCTTTTCCAACCATAACTACCGCAGCTGAACCATCAGCAAACAATCCCGTCGCTACCATATTGGCAATACTTTGATCATCAAGCTGAAATGTTAAAGAGCATAATTCTGTCGCCGTAATTAAGACGGCGTGTGTTGGATATGCCGTTAAGTAATCATGAGCTCTTGCGACACATGCGGCTCCACCTAAACATCCTAAGCCAAATAATGGCATTCTTTTGGTATCATCTTTAAAGTTCATAAGATTCATCAGTCTTGCTTCAAGACTTGGAACCGCTATTCCGGTGATTGATGTCGAGATAATTAAGTCAATATCTTTTGCTTGAAGAGTACTTTGTGCCAGTGCATTGGTGACCGCTTTTGTGGCCAGTGGTACAGCATGCTTGATCCATAAGTCATTTCTTGAGCCAAAATCTCCAAGCGACTTATATTGCTCTAACTTTAAAGCTAAGTTTCTAGTTTCGACTTTGGAATGATCGTGAAACCTTTTTGCTGCTTTAGCATGCTCTCCCCAAACGTCACTTAGAACTTCAGAAATTTCATACTGAGAGTATACATTAGTAGGCATGACAGTGTTAGCACTTAAAATGGCACTCATAGTGAGCTCCTTGGAGTTGTATCGAGAAACATCTTTTTAAGGCCAATGAGCGGCGTATAAACATTTCCAATAATGCCAATGAAAATATCTGCACGACGACGATTTTCAGCCAAAAAGAAGCCTACAAAATTTGAGATTGCTGTATTTTTGATAATAAATTGAAAGATTGTATTTAAACGATTTTTATCATTAGTAACTTTTTTCTTTTCTCTTTGATAAGCTTTTAATGAAAGAGCTAAGTTTTGATGATTTTCCAGGGCATGCGATAATAAAAGAGTTGATTCAAACGCTCTTGTCATCCCCTCGCCTGTTAGAGGATCAATAAAGCCAGCAGCGTCACCAATTAAAGCGGCGTTATGGGTCACCATACCAGATACATGCTGACTGACTTTGGCGACAGAAGTGATTTCGCCATATTGTGGATTTGATCCATATAATTTTTTAAGTCTTGGATGTTTTAACATTTCCTTAATCAGATCATCTTTGTTTTTCCAAGTCTTAAAGACTTCCTGATCACCCACCCAACTTAGATTATCTTCGTTTTCACTTATAGGATTAATGCCGATATAGCCAGCCCTTCCTAGGATGATCATCTCGCCGCGACGTTGGAAGTCACTTTGTCTTTTAATATAGATATGAAGGGCGACTTTTTTTTGCGAGCTCTTCTTTTGTAATTTAAGAGTTTTTGCAACAAGTGATTGTCTGCCATCAGCACCAATTAATAAGTCGCCGTGATGGCCATTGATTATCCAGCCATTTCCTTCGGGATTGATTTCTTTAATGATTTCGCCTCTGATGATTTCAATATTCATCGATAGCGCCTTGGCCATCAGTCGGTTTTCAAACTCTTGACGATTAAGGCTTAATCCATAACTTTTAGGAAAATCTGTTTCTATTAGGCAATTATTTGGAGCGGTAAGGTTCATGCCATAAATTGGCTCAAAGCCACTAAATAGCTCTTCATGTCCTAAGGCTTTAGCACATTCGACCCCAAGCGGACTTAGATATTCCCCACACACTTTACGTTTAATAGTTGAATCCTTTTCCCAGAGTTTTACCCTATGTCCCATCTGACTAAGTTTGATAGCACAGCTTAGACCAGCTAAGCCTCCACCGATGATTAAGACATTGAGATGATTTTTTGTTGTTTTCATAATTTCCTCTCGTCTATCATCTGCTTTTTTTGAGGTATAATCTATCGAACATAAGTGATACCCTTAATTAAAACAGAGAGTTAGAGTTAAAAACATGACAAATGTTAGATTAAAAGTTGCTTCAAAAGAACGCATCATATTGGTCAGTTTATTTAGTATTATTGTCATTTCTATAAGTATTGACCTCTATGGTGATATTCAAGAGAACCTTCCACTTAAGCACTTTATTCATGAGCTTGGACTACTCTCACTTTCATTAGTGGCAGCAATCTATCAAATGTTACTTATTTTTAAGCGTGACCAAGAAATTACAAGTTTTGCTTCACAAATTAAAGATCTCGAAACAGAAAAAGCCGCTTTTAAGCAGCATTTTGCGAAAGTTAAAAATGATTTCACTCAGGTTTTAGATCAACAATTTACGACTTGGGGCCTAACTCCGGTTGAAAAAGATATTGCCCTACTTTTAATCAAAGGCATGGGAATGAAAGAGATTTCTCAAACAAGAAGCACCAGTGAAGGCACAGTTAGGCAACAGGCCGCCACTATCTATCGTAAAAGTGGTTTGATTGGCCGAAAAGAGCTTGCCGCTTTTTTTCTAGATGAGTTGTTTTCTTAGACCCAATACCTACAAGTATCAATACCGTTTTCATCTTTGACGATATTTTCAAGCTTTCCACCCAGACTCTCGATAATATGAACTGAGCCAGTATTGGTTGTAGCGCAAGTAATAAGGACTTTTTCGACTTGAAGCTGATTTGATAAGTGCTGGTATCCTGCTTTTGCTAACGCTAAACCAAAACCTTGATTTCTAAATTTCTCACTTACTGCATATCCCATATGACCTCCCCTTAAGAGAAGATTTTCATTGAGATTATGACGAAGATGAACACGACCAATAATTTGATCTTCTATAAATCCATAGAGCATTGTCGATGCCACAAAGTGAGAAGGGAGATTTATATTATTCTTATAATTATATAAAATCTTAAGATGCTCTTCATGTGACATGCCTGGCTTCCAGTCAAATGTCATCCAACTACGATCTTCATGTTTCCAATCTAGTAGCGAAGTTAAAAATGAATTTTCATCTTGGGAACTTAGTTCGCGAACAATTAATGAGGAGTTTGTGGAAGTTGACATGCATTCACCGGTTCAACAAAAGGATAAAGCAACTTACAATTATCCTTACATACTTGATCAGACCTGCCCATACCAAGACGCCACAAAGTTACGCCATCTGCATCAGCCTGAAGATCGGCGAACTCTGCATTGCCAGGCCCTACGATATCGACAAGCTCCTTAATAATCCCAAGCATAAATGAATCCTCAGCCCCACACCTTCTTGCAAACATGCATGATAAAGAACAATGTTTCCATTTATCGCTGCTGAAAGGCACCTCGACCTGGGACTTTAATCTATTAGCGTAAAAAAGAGAGCACACCATCATCGCCTGAAGATTAAAACTAGTGAGAAGAATAAGAATTGTAATAAATGACTTCACCAAAGTTTATCGGTGATAATCGAATAAAAGTTGACTTAAAAGCTTGAAAAACGATTGAACTTACTGAAAATACAGGAGCAAATCAAAAGATCTACTCCTGCTTTAAGACTCATTACAGATTGAAATAATAAAAAGACCCAAAGTCTTGAGCATACTGCTGAGTCATTGTGCCGTAGCCTGGACGATTCACTTCATCAATCATGGCATCAACACCAAAGCTTCCAGTTCCCCATGAGTTTTTGAAATAATAAACACCTTTTAATTTAAAAGTTTTCATTGTTCCATCGGTCATCTTCACTGGAAAATCAATGACAACACTATCGTCATAACCAACTAGAACGATGGAGTGACCCGCTCTTTTTGTTGGTGACTTAGCAGCATCCATTGATCCAGGGAATGGGTATCCAACAATACCTTTTGCCCAATGATCCATATTACGAGAGATATCAAGACTCTCAGCTGTACGGTGATTCCAAGCTCCATAATAAAAAGTCTGCTCTAGAATGACTGGAATTCCTTTATCTAATAATGCTTTCACTTGAGACGTATTATAAATTGAGCTGTAATTTGATGTCGCTAAATTATCCATTTTAAATTGAGCAGCATCTTTTCTAGCTGCAACATAGTCTGGATCAAAATATGGTTTTGTTTCATCAAGAAGATCTGCATCTGCTCTGTAGCGCTGACTTGGGTCATGGTGAACTATCAAGCATGAATCTTTTGCAGTTCCAGTTAAATAGCCACATCTCTTTGTTGCAAGAGTACCTTGAAAAGTTGCCCAATTATCACCGATATAAGGAAGAACTGTTTCATCCGCCATGCCTGTGCTTTTAATTGAAGCAAAGTTTTTCGTTGCGTATGAACCATCAGATGTTGAACCTGCATTCACATTATACTGAAGAAACTCTTCAGATAAATCAGCATCTGTGTTAGATAGACCTTTAATATTTAAAAGACCTTCAATCAAAGCTGTCGCTGAAAAAATTGAACATGTACCGCGTGAACCTTGTGAGCGAACATCGGTCATAAAATCAATCACCATATTGGTATCTGATTTTCCTTTTAAGCCTTTAGCTGAGGCTGCATCATCAACCGCTTTAACAAGATTCGGATAAGGGGCATCAAGAAAAGCGCCATCTTCATTGGCGTAAAGTGATGTGATGCCAGACATAGCGAGAACGCTAGCAAATAAGAAATGCTTCATGGAAACTCCTTTTAGAGTTTAAATAGTGTTGAGCGGGTTCTACAAAATCCATTTGAGTATGGCAGGCCGTGCGTTGAATAATTTACACAGTATAAATATTCAAATTTTTACGGATTTCCAGTGAGCTAGAGGCCTTTTAAACAAAATTAGATAATGACTATCTGCATAGGTTTCGGCATTATGCACGCCGGGGAAACATTGAAGAGAGAAGTTTGGCACTAACCTTGGAGTTATTAGTGGAAGTTCTAGGCGTCATCTTATCTCTTATTGGATTAATGTTTTTTGCTTATAAAGGTATAAACGTTCTCATTCTCGCTCCGATCATGGCGTTGTTTGCAGCTCTATGGCAAAGCGATACTCCTCTACTAGCCACTTATACACAAATCTATATGCCTGCCTTGGGCAGTTATCTTCTGCAATACTTTCCGCTATTTTTACTGGGAGCCATTTTTGGCAAAATCATGAGTGCTTCAGGAGCAGCTTCAAGTATTGGACAGCTCATTGCAAAAGCAGTCGGAACTGAGCGCGCCATCACCGCTGTTGTTATTGCTTGCGCTCTTCTTACCTACGGTGGCGTTTCTCTTTTTGTTGTAGCCTTTTGTATGTACCCCATTGCTCAAAATCTTTTTGCTAAAGCAAAAGTTTCGGCCCGTCTTATTCCAGGCGCTATTGCCCTTGGGTCATTTACCTTCACAATGACTGCTCTTCCAGGAACGCCAGCTATTCAAAACGCTATTCCAATGCCGTACTTTGGAACAACGGCCTTCGCGGCCCCTGGGCTTGGAACGATTGGTGGTTTGCTAATGCTTACTCTTGGCCTTGTTTGGTTAAACCGTAGAGCAAAGATCGTGGAATATGAGGAGCTCCTTGATAACAATCAAAAAAGTGTAAAAGCAGAACCAAATCCATATATTTCACTAATACCTCTAGTGATTGTGATTCTTGGAAACTATCTTTTTGCTTCACATGTTTTCCCGGCGATGGATTTAAGTTTTTTGGCCGATTCAAAATGGGGCGGTATCTCGGCGTCTAAAGTAACAGGGCTTTGGTCGTTGATTATTTCTTTAACGTTGGCGATCGTGGTTTTAATTGCGCTGATGAGAAAATTTTTAGACTCACCAATTAAGTCGATCAACCAAGGAACAATGGATAGTCTACTTCCCATTTTCAATACGGCTTCTGAAGTTGGTTATGGTGCCTGTATCGCTTCATTCGCTTCATTTGCGCTTATTAAAAATGGCGTTCTAGGAATTGCTCCAACAATGCCTTTAATCTCTGAAGCCGTGGCGATTAATGCTCTTGCAGGAATCACGGGCTCAGCCTCTGGAGGACTTAGTATTGCACTTCAAGCTCTGGCGGATACTTATATGCAGATGGCCCAAAGTGCAGGAATAAGTCCTGAGCTTCTACACCGAGTAGCCTCAATGTCTTGTGGTGGTTTTGATACACTTCCGCATAATGGCGCGGTCATTACGCTACTAGGTATTTGCGGTATGACTCATAAGAAGTCTTATAAAGATATTTTTATGGTCGCTGTGGTTTTCCCATTTTTTGCAACATCAATCGTTGTGATTTTAGGAACACTCTTTGGGTCTTTCTAAAGACCCATACCCCAGCCACCAGAAATATTGAACGCTTCGCCAGTGATTGTGCTGGCTTTATTTGAAACTAAAAATGAAACCATGTCAGCAACCTGAGAAGGGTCAGTGAGTTTTTTGATATTTTGAGCTTTTAAGAAGACTTGATCTAAAACTTCTTTCTCAGTTAGATTATTAAGCTCCATTTGGCTTTTAACTTGAGTACGCATCAAAGGTGTATCTACAAAGCCCGGACAGATGGTATTAACGGTTATACCAAACTCTGCTCCTTCCATTGCCATAACCTTAGCAAATCCCAAAACACCGTGTTTAGCGGCCACATAAGCAGCTTTAAAAGGACTTGCCAGCTTTCCGTGAACAGAGCTGATATTGATCACGCGACCATGACCATTTTTCTTCATATCAGCGAAAACCGCTTTTGAGCAAAGAAAGGTTCCAGTTAAAAGAACGCCGATTAAAAGGTCCCATTTTTCTTTAGGGAAATCCTCAATCGGAGACATAAATTGCAGACCACAATTATTAACTAAGACTTCAGCCGGACCGGCTAACTCTTTAACTTTGGCGTAGGCTTCTTGAACTGCCGCTTCATTTGAAACATCACAAGCAACCGAGGTCACTCCAAATTGATCAGTTTCGGGAAGGCGTAAATCGAAGTTAAAAACTTTATAATCTTCACTAACAAGTTGTTTCGCGATAGCAGCGCCAATTCCACTTGTGGCACCTGTGACGATGGCGACTTTAGACATGACCTACTCCATTTCTTCTAATTGAATGCTCTGATCAAGAAACTGATCAATCACTTTTTTTACAGATGAGATTTGTGCTCCATCTTTGGTGGCAAAGTTTAAGCCAGAGTATCCCCACCAATCCCAACAACCTCTTGGGTTGCCAAGCCATTCATCAACTTCAACTTGAGGATAAACAACCACGATATTATTGGCTTCGGCCCATTCATTTAGACCAGTGTTTTTAAAATAGGTTTCACCGATAAGAGAAACTGTTTGCCTGCAGCCATGAAAAGACACATGCAGCTTGCATTTTTGGCCACGCTGACAAGCATTTGGAACATAAGCATAGCCTTTATCATTCATCGAAGGTGCGCTAGGCTGATCAAACTGAAAGAAGTTTTTAAGGATGAGTTTACCTGGTTTTTTAAGCTCACCAAAGAGATGCTGAAGAAGATCACCAGCTGAATCATAATCACAAGCACTAACCCAAGGTGAGCGACTTGCTGTTTGACAAGAGTTTCCATAACTAAGTGTTGGCAAAGCATGGCCAACGGGAAATTTTGAGATGTACTTGATTGACTCGTTTTTAAGACCAGCTGTTAAATAAAAATTCACATTTTCATCCACAACTTCTGGCATGACCGTTCGATCATATTTTCCGCTAAGAATAAAAACTTTGTCGTCTTTCAAATTAGATAGCGAATCAATTAAACCAAGACCTTCAAAATTTTTCGCCGCACTAAAAAAAGAAGATCCATTAGGAATATTGTGCGGACGATTCATACACTCACCAAGAGCGGTGATGATATTCGCTCGTGAGCAAAAATATGGACCAGAAGCTAACATCGCTGCGCCGTCAATTAGGCTTGAGTGAGCAATATGCATTTGATTGGCCATAAAGCCACCGGCAGAAATACCAGAAACTGTAACGCGACTCGCAATATTTAAACGGGCATTAGCCGTTTGCAATGTCAGCGCAGTGAAAATACTTAGCCAAATGATCTTTGTTCGCACTTTGCCTACTCCCTTTTCCAGTGATTGAACGCTACGATCCTATCAATTAATTGGCAAGGGAAGGAGTACATCATGGATTTTAATACTGATCGTTTTATCAATGACTTAAATTGGCGTTATGCCACAAAAATGTTCGATTCAACTAAAAAGCTAGCGCAAAAGGATTGGCTAGTATTAGAGGAGTCTCTTCGCTTATCTCCTTCTTCATATGGCCTTCAGCCATGGAAGTTTTTAGTGGTTCAAAACAAGGATCTTAGGGCCAAACTTAAAGAGGTTTCTTGGAATCAATCTCAAGTGGTGGATTGTTCTCATTACGTTGTTTTTACAACACTAAAAAAAGTCACTAAAGAAAATGTTGATGAGTTTATTGCTGACATTGCTAAGCAAAGAGGGGCAACTGTAGAAAGTCTTCAGGGCTATAGAAATGCTATTATCGGCGATATCGTCGAAGGCCCAAGAAGTGAAGTCGCTCAAGCATGGGCACAACGCCAATCCTATATCGCTATGGGAAATCTCATGAATGCAGCGGCACAAATGAGAATTGATACTTGCCCACTTGAAGGACTAGATCCAAGTGCTTATGACAAGATTTTGAATCTTGAAAATACTGAATATGCTACGGTTGCGGCAGTGGCTGTTGGTTACCGTCACGTCGATGATAAGTACAAAGATATTAAAAAAGTTCGTTTTGCCAAAGATCGCGTTATTCAATTTATTAATTAAGGATTAAAAAATGGAAATTTCACTCAACAAAGTTATTGATGAACAGTTTATAAGAACGCTAGAGGCGATGAATACAATTCTAGCTAAAGCAGAGACTCATGCTAAGGATCGTGGATTTAACCCTGACTCTTACCTTGCCCTTCGTTTTGCGCCAGATATGCTGCCTTTCACTAAGCAAGTTCAGATAGCAACTGATATCGCGAAAGGTACTGTCGCTAGACTTACAAACAAGAAAGCACCTGTCTTTGAAGATAACGAAACGACATTTGCAGAACTTAAAACACGTATAGGTAAGACGATCGAGTTCTTAGCATCTACTAAACCAGAAGAATACAAAGGTTATGAATCGATCGTGGCAACTTTCCCATGGTTTCCAGGCAAAGGTTTAGAAGGACAAGACTTTTTAGTCAGCCATGCTCTTCCAAACTTTTATTTTCATGCGACCACCACTTATGCTCTTTTAAGAATGAGTGGCGTAAAGCTTGGAAAAGCAGATTTTCTAGGCAAGCAAAATTGGAAAAACGTTTAGTCTAATTTAACTTCGAACAAGCGAGCGAAATGGGTGACCTGATCACCGTTTCGCTCTCTTTGTTTTCCGCAACCAATCAACGTATTATTCTCAATAAAAAAGTCTCCAGTAAGCATCATATAATGAAGATCTCTATTACCTCCGACTTCAACCGCCACCCATTTTGGCTTAAATGGTTTTTGATCTTGGATTTGCTTTTTAGTGATGACATGAATCCAGCCACCGTTATTTAAAATTAGATTGTCTTGTGACCAGTGGGGCTTGGCATCGGGTGAAATTACCCCTGCTCTTCTTTGGTTATACTGAGCTTGATAAAGAATCTCTAATGTATCGAGGTCAAGCGTAGCAATCCCATTAAAGCCATTTTCACGAGTGCTCGTAAAAACTACCTGGGCACTGCTTCCATCAAAAGCGACAGCAATAGGCTTACCAGCATCAATAGTATTAAAGTCTTTATGCCATTGAATTTTTCCTGTCTTGATATTGAGAGCAGTTAATCCTTCACTCCCTCTAGCAATAAGTAAAAGATCATTAGCCGCTGCCATTGAAATAGCTTTCGCTGTTTGTGGGTTAGGATTAAATACAAACGGATAACGAGCAATCTCATCACCTTTGAAGCTTAGGTTTAAAACATCGTAGTCAAATAAAAGCCAAAGGCTCTCCTCAGTCTCAACTATGCTTCGAATTGGATTTTCTGATTGATAAATCTCATTACCGTTAAAGTCTTCAATAATATTTAAACGCTCAAAATCCTCAAAAAAACCACGAGCAATAAAGTTTTTGGAAAATTGAGGAGGATTAGAAACCATATATCCGGCGCGACCTGGATAGGGTTGAAGTGCTGACTTACAGACTGTTTCAAGATGATTTGCATACAAACTGGTAGACAGGGCCAAAGATAAAATAGAAAGCCATTTCATGGTAACTCCACGATAAATCTCTCTACTTTCATATTCCCCTACAGAATTTTAACCACTTCCATCATCATGTGACAAAAAATATTGATAAAGTTAATTCCTGAGTATTCCGATAAACAATAAAACTGGAGAAATTATGAAAAAAATCATCTTCGCCTTATTTGTTTTATCAGCAACAACTCAAGCCTTCTCTCAACAAGAAGAGAAACCTCGTTATGGTAATATTGGCCCGGCGTATATAGGTGGGATGGAGTTTTGGCCTTTTGATGACAGCATTCCAGGCTCTCCTTACCCTGATCGAGTTTTATGGAGTTACGGCGAAGGATCAGACCCAGCTAAAGCTTGTATGCTCAAAGGCAACAAACAGCTAGTTAAATGGCTTGAAGACCCACAATCCCCTGTAGCGGTTGCTCTTAAGGAGTATGCTGAAATTGGCGGTACTTCTAGTTTCTTCCAATGGACCAATGATTATACTAAGGCGCCAAGTCAGGCAGCGCGAGGAACTCGAAAATCACGTGTATGGTGGTGGTCGGGAAGTGGAAGTGAAACTTCTGGTTGGCTAAAGTATGAATCAACTGTTCTACCTGATGGAACATGTCAAAACCCAAAAGAAGATCAAATTGTATCTTACCTTGAAAGTCGATATCACCTTTTTGGTGCAGTTACTCCTTCAAGAGTTGATAATCAACGAAGAAGAGAAGGATCTGAAAGTAGCCCACAATCTGAAAGTCATCCACAATCAGAATCATCAAGCTCAAGTGATGGTCGCTAAGAAAATTTGGCTTCTAAATCGAGCAAGATTTTTTTATTATTAAGTCCACCGGCATAGCCAGTAAGTTTTCCACTACTGGCTATAATTCTATGACAAGGAACGATGATAGATAATGGATTTTTTCCATTGGCCATCCCAACGGCCCTAGAAGCTGTGGGCTTTTTAAGTTTTAGCGCTATATCTTTGTAACTAACAGTCCTTGCATATGGGACTTTTTGAAGATTCTTCCAAACATTCTTTTGAAAATCAGTACCTATGACATCTAGTGGGACTGTAAAATTCTTTCTCTTGCCTTCGAAGTATTCTGTTAATTGTTCAATAGCCATTTTTATAAAAGGGTTGTTCAAGTTTTTACGTCCTAATGGGATGTTAACTCGGTTAAGTTTTTCATTTTCCCACAAAACAGCACATAAGCCTTTAGAAGAAGCGATAAGAGTTAAGCGTCCAACCGGAGATTTCATTGAAAAATTCTCTATAGATTCCATAATTCCCTACTTAAGATGAATTTTGTAGTGTAGCAAAGATGATATGAAGAAATACGTTCTATTTCTATTCATTTTAATCACAAATTCTGCCCTTGCAGGATATCACCAGACTTTGCCTAAAGGTGTTCGAAATATCACCTTTAGACTTATCAAAACAAATACGATTAAAGGAAGTTATAACGCCTCTGGCCGCCCTGAAGGCTATAGTATTAATACAAAAATTAATGCCGATGTTTTAATCGGAATCAATAGTACCGTCGATGCTTATCTTCAAGGACTTCCCGCCAATGATTATAACGAGTTTAATTTTGGAACATTTGAAGGCAAGGCAACATCAGATGTCTTCGCCCAAGCCATTGGTGCTGGCTATGGTTTTACTAATAAGTTAACTGGATATGCTTTTATCCCCTTCTACAATGCCACAGTGGATTTAAATTTAGTGCGCACTCAAAAAGGCCAAAAAAATGTTGGGACAAGTATTGCCTTAGAAGGACTTCCAGAAATAGATGTCCGTATCATTCAAAATCTTTTCGTGAATTATTATAAGTACCAACCTCTTGGAAAATGGGAAGCCACAGGGTTTGGCGATCTGGAGTTTGGGGTTCTTTGGAATTTTTATACCTTCAATAAAGGTGGAGCTTTATTAAATTTTGGTGGAGTGGCTCCAACCGGACGTGAAGATAATCCTGATATCTTACAAGATATAAGTTTTGGTGATGGCCAGTGGGATAATTTTGTTGAGCTTGGTGGTGATTATCAATTAAGTGACGATTTTGGAATCGATCTGTGGTCTCGATATACGATTCAACATCCTTTTTCAAAAATAACAAGATTACCTGACTCAGCGGAATTTCCAATTACGGCAAGCAAAGGTCAAAGTAGAATTGATCTTGGAGATAAACTTTTACTTGGTACGCAAGGCAATTATCGGCTTGATGATGAATGGTCGACTTCACTTAATTATCTTTTCGAATATAAAGACGGTGACGATTATAAAAGTAGCTCAGCGATTGCTGATCAGATTAATGCTAATAATACTCAAGTCAGAGCTCACACGGCGCGAGTGGGCGTTAGCTTTTCAACGCTAAATCTCTTTAAGAAAAAACGTTTTGCCGCACCTATAAATATCAATCTCTTCATTCAAAGTGTTTTTGCAGGAAAAAATACACCTAAGTACGAAAGAGCTGATTTAGAGTTTCGCCTCTATTTCTAAAACGGTAATTTGATTCCAATTTGTAATTCCACTTGTCCTTGAATTTTTAAATCTGTTACTTTTGGCAGAGCTCTGATTGAAAGCAAAGGCCTTAACGTTAATTTTTGTTGGTCTTCAATTAAAGTTAGAAGATTTTGTTCATGCACTTCAAACTCAAGACATTTATAAAGACAGCGATTATTTCGTCTTCGATAACTAAAAAGAAGCTTCTCCCCTTTTCCTATTCCAGGAAGATCAATCGGCTGGGCAAGTTCAAGATTGTCGACAAAATTAAAATCAGCCGTAAAGTCACTTTGGCGTTCAACTTCGTCTGAGTATTTTAAAAAGATTTTATGAATGCGTATAGATCGCACAATATCTGAATCAAATTGCAGGTCAGCTAAATCTATTACATATTCAGAAAGATCAACATCCTGCGAACCTGTTAAACCAAGAACGATTCGAGTCAGTGTTCCAAGAAATGAATTGGCAAGTTTTTCAAATTGATTTGGTATATCGGCGATTTCAAAAATATCGACTTCATCAATATTATAGGTGACTTTTAAATAATAAACGCCCTTTTCTCCAAACTCGATACTTTCAATGGTTGAACTTGAGGCATTTGATTTTCCTTGAACGAGAAGCTCTTGCTCTAACTGCTCACGTTGCAACTCTGCTAATGTGATCGGCTGTGCTAGTGGCGTAATTTTTTCTTGAATTTTACATGAGAAGAGCGTGATACAAACAATAAGAATCATACTTTGTATCACTAAGCTTTTCATTTGTTGGATTATACGTAAGCCTCAAATAAATGATAGTGATCGAGATTCTAACTATTTATTTCGCTGATTAATCTTTAAAACTGCCTCAAATTTAATGCTACTCATAATACGTAATGCACAATTTCGCAGTGATTTGCTTTTTAACGCATTAAACATCACAAATAATAATGACATAGATTTTATCTATTCTTGCATAGCTTATGTTTATTATCTTTTTTAACTAAGATCATCGATCGTATTAAGACAAAAATGTTTTTTAATACTTCAATTCTTTAAAAGGAGAATCGATGAAACTTAAAAGTATAATGCTTCTAGCATTAGTTGCCGCTGGATGTTCATCCACGCCCGAATACGATCATCACGGACAACATAAAGTCGTTGATGGTGAAGCTAAATCAAACCAGTTTTGGTGGCCAGAAAGAGTGGATCTATCCCCTCTTCGCCAACACGCTAAAGAGTCTAGCCCACTTGGTGCAAGATTTGATTACGCTAAAGAATTTAAAAAACTTAATCTAGCTGCGGTTACTAAAGATATTGAAAAAGTTTTAACCACGTCTCAAGCCTGGTGGCCTTCAGACTATGGAAACTATGGCCCATTCTTTATTCGTATGGCGTGGCATAGTGCTGGGACTTACAGACTTAATGATGGTCGTGGTGGCGCCGCTGGTGGACAGCAACGTTTCGAGCCACTTAACAGTTGGCCTGATAACGGTAACCTCGATAAGGCCAGACGTTTACTTTGGCCGATTAAGCAAAAATATGGAAACAGTCTTTCTTGGGCAGACCTAATGGTCTTGGCCGGTAACGTTGCCATGGATTCAATGGGCTTTAAGACTCTTGGATTTGCTGGTGGCAGAAGTGATGACTGGGAAGCAGAACTTGTTTATTGGGGACCAGAAACAAAAATGCTAGCAGATCAGCGCTATCATGGCGGTAGAAAACTTAAAAAACCATTGGCCGCCGTTCAAATGGGTCTCATTTACGTCAACCCAGAAGGTCCTAATGGAAAACCTGATCCACTGTTAGCTGCAAAAGATATTCGTGAAACATTTGGTCGTATGGCCATGAACGATGAAGAAACTGTAGCCCTTATTGCTGGTGGACATACTTTTGGTAAAGCTCACGGAGCTCACAAACCAGAAAAATGTCTTGAAGCTGAGCCTGCCGCGACTGGTATCGAAGAGCAAGGCATGGGTTGGAAAAATAAATGTGGCAAAGGTCATAGCGAAGACGCTGTAACAAGTGGTCTTGAAGGTGCTTGGTCTGCCACTCCAACACAGTGGTCAATGCAGTATCTTGATAACCTTTTTGATTTTGAATGGGTCATGACTAAAAGTCCTGCCGGCGCGACTCAGTGGATTCCAAGTGATGAAAGTGCCAAAGAAATGGTTCCAGATGCCCACGTCGCTGGAAAACGTCACGCTCCGATTATGTTCACAACCGACCTTTCGCTTAAGTTTGATCCAATCTACCGTGAGATCTCACTTCGTTTTAGAGAAAATCCAAAAGAATTTGAACGCGCTTTTGCTCAAGCATGGTTTAAATTAACTCATAGAGATATGGGACCACGTGCACGCTACTTAGGACCACTGGTTCCAAAGCAAGTCTTCGCTTGGCAGGATCCGGTTCCAGCTCGTAACTACAAACTTATATCTTCAAGTGACATAAATTCTCTGAAGCAAAAAATCTTGGCTTCAGGCTTATCAACTTCTGAGCTTGTAAGAACCGCATGGGCCGCTGCAGGTTCATATAGAGGAACAGATATGCGCGGTGGTGCAAATGGTGCTCGTCTGCGTCTTGCTCCTCAAAAAGATTGGAATGTGAATAATCCAAAAGAGCTAAGTAAAGTTCTAGCTAAGCTTGAAAAGATTCAAAAAGATTTCAACTCATCACAAGCTGATGGAACTAAAGTTTCACTAGCTGATATTATTGTTCTTGGTGGCACGGCCGCAGTTGAAAAAGCTGCAAAAGATGCAGGGGTGAATCTTAAAGTTTCATTTAAAGCTGGTAGAACTGATGCTTCACAAGCTCAAACAGATGTCGATTCATTTGCTGCCTTAGAGCCAAAAGCTGATGGCTTTAGAAACTACTACACCTCTGAAGCAACAATGAACCCTCTGCAAATGCTTATTGATCGCGCCAATATGCTTAATTTAACAGTACCAGAAATGACTGTTCTAGTTGGTGGTCTTCGCGCTCTTAATGCCAACACAAATGGATCAAAACATGGTCTATTCACGAACCGTCCAGGCGTTTTAACTAATGATTTCTTCGTCAATCTTTTAGATATGTCGAACAAATGGGTTAAAGCCAGTGAAGAAGGAATTTATGAAGGACAGGACAGAAAAACTGGTAAAGTTAAGTGGACAGCCACTCCAGTTGATCTTGTTTTTGGTTCTCATTCAGAACTTCGCGCCATTGCTGAAGTCTATGCTGCCAACGATGGTAAAAATCGTTTTGCTCGCGACTTCGCTTCGGCTTGGTCAAAAGTCATGCAACTTGATCGCTTTGATTTGAAATAAATTTAAGCTTACTTAAATGCGAAAGCCGAACTTAGGTTCGGCTTTTTTTACTTTAAATTTCATGAATTGATTTGATTGGTGGAGGTACCCGGGATCGAACCGAGGACCTCTTCACTGCCAGCGAAGCGCTCTCCCAACTGAGCTATACCCCCCAATAATCCTTAGTAAATTATGGTCGAGGGCCCGAAATGACAAGGATTTTCTACAGTTTGCGCCGCGTCTACTAAATAAATTCGACTAAAGAAGATCAACATCTTACCTTAGAAATATACACTTTTAAGCGACTGGTAATGATGAAAAAACTCCTCTTTTTACTTCTTTGGATCACAAACTCTTATGCTGGTTTTCTAGCCCCTTATGATCCTTCTCAATCAAGTCCGAGTTATAACTGGTCGCAGATGAACAATGACTATGTACAAGTCATCTATCCAAGTTTTTTAGAAGATCAGGCCAACTTTATCGCTAACCTTGTTGAACATTATTCAACTGTCACTGGACTGAGCTACGGTATAACTAGACCAAAGAAATTTCCTCTTATCATTAGAAACCAATTTGCAGTTCCAAATGGCTTTGTCACTTTAGCTCCTAGGCGAAGTGAATGGTACACGAGCTCAATCTTCACACCTATCCTAGGTGGTCTTAATTTTTATCAGTCCCTGGCTATCCATGAGTATCGTCACATTAATCAATTTGATTCAATGTACAGATCAACTAACAAATTCGCTTACGCTCTATTTGGTGATTTTGGTTTATCCCTTGCTATTGGTATGGGAGTTCCTGCTTGGTTTTTAGAAGGTGATGCCGTTTGGAGTGAAACACGATTTAGTGATGCTGGTAGAGGTAGATCCCCAAGGTTTGCGGCAAGACTAAAGGCGATGGTCCTTACCGATCAAATTCCTACTTACGATGAGTTCATTGGTGGCACCTATAGGACTTTAAGACCAAATCATTACGTCTTTGGTTATTTTTTAGTCACCCAAGGATACAAGCTATACGGAGATGAAGTTTGGGGAAAAGTTTTGGATTCAGTCACTGGGTTCTCATTTAATCCGTATGCCTTAACAAATGCCTTTGAAAGTATCACCGGCGAAGACTTTGAAAAATTTTATAACCAAACAATGACTGACTTAAAATTTGCGTGGAGAAAAGATGCCATTATAAAAACAAATGATGAGTTTGTAGAGCATCAATATCCAATAGTGGATCAAGGTCAGCTCTATTACCTCAAAAAAGATCTTAATAGTTTTTGGGGTCTTTATAAGTACGGAATATCAAAACCAATTAAAGAGCTTGATATCTCTCCCTCAATTTCACGTGTCGATTTAAAAAATGATCTTTTCGTCTATACACAGTTTTTACCAAGCGCTCGTTTTGCTTATAAAAATTATCATGATCTCTTTAGTTATAACCTTAAGACAAAAGAGACAAAGCATCTCATTAAAGATTCAAGGATTTATCAACCCCAGATTTCGCCAAATAAAGACAGAATCCTTGCTGTAAAGTTTAGAGAAGATAATTCGTGGGGTCTAACTGTCGTAGATCTTAATGGAAACGAAGAGCAGTTCATTGGCTTTAAAGACGAAATTATTTCCGAAGCAGTGTGGTTTGATAACTCAACAGTCATGGCCATTGTGCAAATGATTGATGGACGAAAAGTTATCAAAGCGATAAATCTTCAGACAAAAAGATCTAGAAGTTTAACCAATCCTACAAGAAATAACCTCTACTCTCTTCACAACCATCAAGGATTGCTTTATTTCGAAGCGGATATAAATGGATCTGTTCAAATCCTAAGGCTACAGCCGACACAAACTGGCTATAATTTATCCACTTGTAGTGATGAACCTATTGCTGCATACAATCCATTTGTGAGTGGAAAAAAGCTATACTTTGTAACGGAGCTTGATCACGGAAAGCAACTAAAGAGTAGAGAGCTAAACTGCAAAAACATCGAAAACTCTACTATTGAAGATTTTAATTATTTAGGTAAGTCACCATCTGACAATTTTATAGAGACAATGCCACTTGAATTTACTTCGTTTAATAACGTTGTATCAAAAAAGAATACACCGACTCCCTATGAGGAAACTTCAACGGGTCTTTCTCCTCATTCCTGGTCATTTATTTCCGGTCGTGGAATTGAGGCTTCAGTATCTGGAAATAATTATCTCAACACTTTTGCTTATCAGTTAGGTGTTGGACAAAGTGCCGAAGAGAAACAACCCTTTGGTTATGGGGCACTTTACTACACAAAATACTATCCAATTTTTTCAATCTCAGCAGACTATAGAAAAAGAGAAGATACGGACTCCAGAACAAATCTAACATCGAACTGGGCCGAGACTGAACTTAAATTCAATACAACATTACCCTTTAGCTTCAAATCAGGGCTTTACTATAATCATTTTGAACTAACCGGAAGTTTAGGGCAAATTGAGTTTACTGAAGACATAACAGCGAGAAGCTATGAATTATCTGATGACTCTCTTGAGATTCAAGCCGCCGAGGTTTTAATCTATTCATTAAAAGAAAAGCGCTTTAGAGAAATCTTTCCTTCCTATGGTTTTCTCTATAATGCCGTCGCTAAAAAAGCACAGGCAAAGAAAGTAAACTCATTTAGCTCAGATGTTCTTTATCAAAATTTAAATATCTATCTACCAGGTTTCTTTAAAAACAATGGCTTCAAACTTTCGGCTTTTAGAGAAAGGCAAACAAAAGGGTTTAATAATTATCGATTTAATCCAATCAACGACGCAGCCACTGAATATGTTTTTTCAAGAGGCTTTGACTATACTTATGTCGATCGCTACACCAAAGGATCAATTGAGTACGCTACACCACTTTGGAATACTGATTTCGATTTAGCAGGCTGGGTATATCTCAGAAGAATTTTTGCCAAAGCTTATTTTGATCACACCAAGGTTGAGCTACTTAACTTTACTAACAATCTTAACTCTGCCGGAGCAGAGCTAATTTTTGAAACTAAATTTTTCAGATTGTTAGATTTAAACCTCGGCGTTAGAAACAATAACAAGCTAGATCGAAACGAATCTAGCTTTGATTTCTTTATCGGAACAGATTTGAGTCTTTAAAATTTAAATTTCTTTTTAAGACCTTTCAGGAGGTCTTTACCTTTATCTTGGACTGAATTCTTAGCACTATCTTTTTTGCCATCAATTTTGGAAGTTATGCCATCAATTTTACTTTTTTGCTTATCAATTTCGCCTTGATACTTTGACTTCAGTTGATCTAATTTTTCATCAACCTTTTTTTTATTTCCGGCTAATTTATTCTCGATGGTGTCTTTTATTTTTTTCTTAGCTGCATTAATTTTTTCGCTAATCACTCTGCCAACGGCCGTTTTTATAATATCAGCAAGATTTGTCTTAATATCAAAATTAAGTTTTTCGATACTTCCAGAAGCTTTAGCATTAAGTGTTACGGTTGATGCATCTGAAGCTACGCTATCTAGGATTTCTTTGACGACTTTTGTTTTAGCTTCTGTCTTATATTTCACATCGCTAAAAGTGTTATCAAGCTTCATGGTCAAGCTCTTATCAATTAAATCAGCAGAAACCACCGAACTTGATGTGGCGGATGACATAATAAAGCTTACGGCGTCTGACTGGCTTAAAGCTTTCTCTTTAACCGGAAAGGCACCAATCGATAACTGAACACTGTCTTTTACAACGCCACGATGATCGATCGAAACCTTGGCCTTAAGTTGCCTAAGATTTTGTGAAGGAAAATCAGCATCAATTTGCGCTGTTGTCGGCTTATTAACAACAGATTGATCAGTTGTTACGTTTTCAATCTTACCGCTAACTGTTCCTTGCGAATTTTGAGAGCTGATCTCACTATGTTTTAACCAAAAAAGTGGGTAAGACTTTGGTGTACCAAATTGATAATTCACACCCTCGCCTCTTGGAGGCTTCACTTCAACGACTTCCTTTTTGTCTTTTTTAGGTGGCATGTATTTTTTTGCCATCGCGAAGTATTCGTCGTACTTAGCCATTGAATTAACAAAATCTGGACCAAAGAGAACTCCAGCAATTGCTTTTGAATCTAAATTAGGCAGACTCATTTTAGATTCAAGACGATCAACATCTTGCTTAATTAAGCCTTCAACTTGCTTAGTCGAGTCTTTAACAAACTTAATTTCACTTTCAACTCTTTTGACAGCATCATTGTATTGTTTAATCGTATTGGAGACATCCTTTCTTAGAGAGTCGGCTTCCTTAAGGACCTTCGGTGCCTTAGAGATATTTTTAAGATCATCCCAATTAATGGCTTTAAAACGATCGTCATAGGAATCGATCTCAGCGCTTTTAGGAAGATTACTCATCATCGTTTTAAGCTCTTCTTCTTTTTGATCGATTTGTTTTTCAAGGGCTTCGTAGAATTTTTTACTCTCTAACTCATTTTCAATATTATTTAGAACATCTTTTGAGCTATCACCGGCTAAGAGAGCCGAAATATCTCCAAAAACATTACCTTTGAATTCTTCTTTCGCATTTTGAAGAGTCTCTTTTGCTTTTGATGGGTTCTTAGGATCTTCTAAAGGCTTTGGATAGACTTTTCCCAAAGCCTTTCTTTTTCCGGCAATGGTAATATCTTTAATTGAAGACTCATCGATAACGACTTTGCCTCTTAGAACTCCATCCCACATCATTTGAAACTTAAGAGAGCCTACTTCAAACAAATTAAAAGCCGGATCACTCGCATTAGTAAAAGCAATCTTTTTAACTTCTACACTTAAGCTACTAAAAGATGTCTTCACACTATCAACATTGACCTCAGCGCCATTAACTTTGCCACCAAAGTATTCAATTGATTTTTTAATCGTTGAATCTAAAAAGAGCAGGTTAAACAGGACAATCAGGACGGTCACAATAAGAAATGGTACAACTGCACCCTTTCGAATCATTCCAACTTTCTTTTTTTCAATCATATATTATCCGTAGAGTTCTTCGTATTTGGCATACCATTTATAAAAACCTGTTGCTTTAACTGCTTTCCAGAATTTAGTTTGCTGGAAACGCTTAACAACAGTATTTCGATACTTCACAATTAATGTTTTCGATAGGATGAAGACAACTGGAAATAACAAAACTGATACAACTCCAGCTCCCATGACCACAGAGTTATAAAACTTGGTAAATGGAATAATAGGAAGATTATATAGAATGGTAAAAAGTCCTTTGAGACTATCCATTTCTAAAACACTTGCTCCTATAGAATGAAAAATCGGATCAAAAACATAGGCGACAATTGCGAACATAAAAGCGCTAGCAAAAGCAGCACCCATTTGTATTCTAAAAAAGAAAAGTAAAATAAAGACAAGGATGGTTTGAAGTGAAAGAGCTGGAGCAAAACCTAAAATAAGACCACAGGCAATTCCCGCGGCCAATTGATTTTCACCAGTATCGGAATTTAATAATTTCAACAGAGCAAATGCCTGCTTTAACATGACCGTCATACAGTCTCCTCTAGATATTAGTGGGCTAATCATATGACTCTTAGAGGGTCTTTTTAAAGCTTTTTAATAATTTCTTCGCATTTTTGAAAGGATGCTAGATAGTTTATCAATGAGGATATGACATGCATCAGCAAATGCTAGCCCAATATAGAGCCAAGTTACACTTCGATAGATTGGCAACTGATAATTATACTCTCTAAAAAACTCAAAAACTCTTTGCCAGTATGTTTGAGCTTCTAGCTCTAAATATCCCATTTTAGATAAGACAAAAATAAGTAGCCCACCTAGAACAAGACCGTAGATCACTCTTGTAAGAGTTCCAAACAATAGCCCATGCGAAACTCCCCTATGCTTAAACAAAATAGAATAAGGATAAAGGAAGAACTGTAATACTCCACTGCGTTTTTTAGGCATCAAGTCGGTGTCAGGTGAAAAAATGAGTGTGGAGAATAACCAACCAAATAAAAACAAAGGCCAACAAAAGTAATCAACTCCTACTCCAATGAGCAGACCAGTAAAGACCATTCCAACAAAAAGATTGATCCCATCGTGAGTCTTGCCTAAGGCCATTAAAAATACCGAGTCAAAAATAAGCTAACATGATGGTCTTCGTTGAGAACTTCTAGACCTTGAGCCGTTGTACCTTGTACGGGGGCATCAAAAACACGAATGGTTGAGCCAATTTTCCAAACATCTGAAAGTCGTCTAGAAACTTGAAAGTTGTAAAGTTTTTCATGTGTTCGATCAACATCCATAATTGCTGAAAGCACAAATTCAGTGCCCATAATATCATTTCTGGCGTGTCTTAATCCTAAGAAATAGTCATTTTGAAAAACAGTTAAACGCTCCGCTTGAGCTTGCTCCACTCCTAACATCTTTGCATACTCAAAAAAGAATGTTGTCTCAGATCCATCTGTATGTGAAGTCGTGTACTCAAAACCAATTGCGGCTTCTGTATGATCGATTGGTAATTGAAAGCCTGTAACAGTCAGAATGCTCAGATCTTTTTCAAAGCTTCGGTTAGCGGCTTCTGCTTTAAAAAGCCAAGCATCAAAAAATGGCATCTGTATTGTTCCACCAATTTGTGTAACTTGAAAAAAATGCGGAACGTTCATTGAACTCACGCCATTAATGGGAACAGGACTGCCACTAATAAATGTGTACTGAGAAGTTCCCACCACAGGAAACTGTCGATCATAGTGTTGCAAATAGTGTAACGAGACATCTGCACCAAATATAAGCTGAGTTAGTCTAGCCGAATACTGCGGGCGCCACTTATCGTCTTTCGCTTCAGTGCCATCCACCCATAATGGCTCTGCTGGCAAAAATCCAACTCCAAGCCTTGACGCTGCTCCTGGATAGCGAGGATTTTCAACTCGTGGGTATAACGACAAGGTAAGCGCACCTTCATAGTACGGAATTTCTAATTCAACTGCTAGCTCTCCGCGTTTTTCAGGCTTTTCAAGTGGAGCATCTAAGTTTCGACTATTAATCGAATCTGCTGGTCTGAAAGCCTCAAGTGCGGTCCAGTTAAAGATCTTATATCCTGCAGACACTTTCCAAAGTTTTTCTGTGTCTAAAAAGTATGAAGCGTAAGCATCTTCAATCCATATAAGATCTCTTGATGGCTCTTTAGTATCAATTCGTGAAAAGCCTCTAAGAACATGAGAATAGTTTCCCTCTTCGTAACTTGACTCTAATCTAGAAAAAACAGCGATACCTGTGTCTTGGGTTGAGGAAATATCATCGTTTTTAAATTGACGATATTCAAGAGTCACTTCACCAAGCGAACCAAAATCAGCGAGTGCTTGAAAAGAATAAAGGAAAAATAGAAAACTTATCCACTTCATTTTGCGCTCTACTTTAATCGAGATTGTGAGAAATCAGATTCTGTAAATTTTTTACCAAGAGTTCTATTGTCCCAAGTAAATATAGACTCTTTTTTTGTTTGAACGTTCTTCATATGAATTTTATTGGCGCGGTAAAGAGTTTTCTGTCCAACCTTAAATGGTTTATAGCCAGCAAACTCGGCAACTTTCAGTAATTCTCCACGAAGATTGTAATATTCAACTTTCATTGGATTAAATATTTTCTTGTCCATGTAAGTAATTTGTTTGCTATATCCAGATGGCTCTTTTGAAACACGTTCAAGCACCCAGACATCTCGCTTGTTTAGTTTTTCATCTCTAAGCCACTTATAATTAAATTTATCAATTTCTTGACTACCCAAATCTTCAAAAGCAAATTCACTACCCATAAAAGAAGAAGACTTTGAGCTTGAATTAATACGCTTCACTCTTCGAAAGGCCGGAATATAAAGCCACTGATCGTCTTCTTTGCTTTTGTAAGACCACGTCAACATTTTTGTACCTTTAACATCCTTGGGATTAGAAAATTCCATAAGGGATTTATCTCCGTCCTTGCCACCCTCTTGAACCTTGCCCTCCATTTCGCGCACAACTTGCTGGCCATCGGCTGTGATCAAAATCATTTTCATATTCGATTCTTCGCCAATAAACCCGTCGTTTTGGTCTCTGACTTGCTTGGCAATGCTAGTACCCTTTTCTTCAGGACTTTGCTTGGTCGCTGTATGTCCAACTTGAATCAGGCCAAAAATCATTAATGTTGCTAAAAAGCGCATTGTTTTCTCTCCAATTAATTTAGCGCTAATGATATCTTGACCAAGTTCTACTGACCAGTTTGTTGACTTAGATTTCAAGCAGTTGATAGGATAAATCATTACTGCTGTGTGCAAAAAAGGATAAACATGAGCGTTTATGTCAACCGTATTCTCAACCTTAAGAAAATCAAAGCTATCGGCTTTGATATGGATTACACGCTGGTTCGATATAATTCTGAAGAGTTTGAACGCCTCACTCATGAAAAGGCTATTCAAAAGCTCATCAAACATAAGAATTACCCTACATCAATTACAAGCCTTCCTTTTAATTTCAACAAAGTCATTCAAGGGCTAGTTATAGATAAAAAGAAAGGTCATTTGTTGAAAGTTTCTCGCTTTGGCAAAGTTAAGCATGCCGTTTACGGCGAAGAAGTTCTGGCTTTTAAAGAACAAGATAAAATTTATAGAAATAGAGTCATAGACCTCAACGACAGCAATATACAAAGTTTGGACACGTCCTTTTCAATTTCAAATGGTGTTTTATTTGGTCAGCTTGTTGAATTAAAAAAACAAGGTCTAAATATTCCAGATTATGAAACACTGGCCAATGATATTCGCGAAGCCATTGATATTTGTCACGCTGATGGCACATTAAAAGACTTAGTCAGAGCTGATGTGGCACGCTTTATTGTTCAAGATGAAGATATTGTACGCGTGCTTGAACGCTTTAAAGATTATGGCAAAAAACTTTTAGTCATTACCAACTCTGATTGGAGTTATTGCAAACTCTTACTCGATTACGCCGTTAATCCATTTTTAAAAGATCATAAAGATTGGAGTGAGCTTTTTGATATCACGATCACTTTAGCTTCAAAGCCACGCTTTTTTAATGGCAAGCAAGCCTTTTTAGCTATCGATGCTAAGACTGGTTTGATGTCAAACACCTTTGGCAAAATTGAAAATGGTATTTACCAAGGAGGCTGGGCCGGAAAACTTCAAGACGACCTAGATCTTGAAGGTGATGAAATTCTTTATCTTGGAGATCATATCTATGGAGATGTGGTTTCTATTAAAAAGACTTTTAACTGGAGAACAGCTCTCGTCCTAGAACCTTTAGAAGAAGAAGTTGATGCAGTTAAAGCTTCCACAAAAGTGCAGCAGAGAATTGATTTATTAATGTCTCAAAAAGAAAAGCTTGAAACAACTCTTAATGATATGGACCTTAAGCGAAAAGAAGATAAAAAAGAAGTTGATAGAAAAGAAATCAATAAACTTTTTGCTGAGATTGAAAAAATCAACGAAGAGATATCTATCTTGCTTGAAGACTATAAAAAGTTCTTTAACCCTTTTTGGGGTGAACTGATGCGAGCAGGACAAGAAGAAAGTCGTATGGCCGATCAAGTTGAAAAGTATGCTTGTATTTATATGGCAAAGGTTTCCGACCTATTGGCCCATTCGCCTAAAACTTATTTCAGACCGGCTAAGAGAGTTTTACCTCACGAACTAGTTGAGTAAGCTCTTTAAGAAATTGACATAAGGTTCGTGGGCTCGCTCCCCGTAGCCTCCACCCATGACATAAGTTCTTTTGATTTTAAACTGGGCTAAAGTTGATTCAATCAATTGATCTCTTGCCAGCATTTGATCGCTGTTTAACTTAAGAGATTGAGTGCTTTTTAATTCATCATGTTCCCAAGCATCAGCGCCTAGAACAATAAAGGCGAAACCAAAACCTGCGATATCGACTTGGGCCAAGGCAGCAGTTAATTTTTCAAGATAAAGACTCTCCTCACCTATTCCAAACTCGATATCAAGATCGCTTGGTAAATCCCAAGGACCAGGGCCAAGGCTTCCATCAATCGGCCAAGCATTTTTCATATGAAGGCTTAAGGTGAAAATAGAATCATCATGTTGAGTAATCTGTGTTGTACCATCACCTTTATGGGCATCAACATCAATAATAAGACATCGTTTAATGCCGTGATCAAGCTGTAACTTTCTGGCAGCGATCACAATATCATTTAGCAAACAAAAACCACGGCCAGCGAATCTCATCGCATGGTGCATGCCACCACCAAGAAAGAAACTCGACTCATTTTTTAAAGCACTTAACGCTGCCATATAAGTACCACGGCATTGGAACAAGACATCTTCAGGCATTTTCCAAAGTGGTTTTTGATTTATGCCACTTATTAAATCTTTTTGGGTTACTTCATAACAATGCTGAACTTCAAGAACTGCTAAGTCTTGATCGAAGAGTCTTGAGATAAAATCTAAATCGTGAGCAAGTTTAATATCTTCCCAACTAAGCTTGGGCAATGTCTCCAAATCAACCGTTTGAAGTTTAGTGAAATCTTCGCTGAGCTCAGCAAAGATTTTTTGTGATCGATCCATTTTTAAAGGCACTGGAATACCGTACTCGCTAAAGCGAGGAGCAAGGAAAGGATGATAAATAAGTGCTTCTTTTTTTATGTAATTCCCCTTACTTACAGTGTTCCTAGATTATAATCTTTACCAACATTCTTTACCCTGCGCAAGGACCCTGCTAGGACTAAGTATGCTAAAAAGAACATTATGGTTAAGACATGAAACAAAGCCTTTTGAAGAACGTGTTGCACTAACACCTAGTGCCGCCAAGCAACTTCAGCTACGCGGTCATGATGTTCGTATTGAGAAATCACCAACCCGTATTTTTACAGATGAAGAGTATTCAAGACTAGGACTACCTTTAGTCGAAACTTTTTCTTGGAAAGACTCGCCATTAGATACAATTGTTCTTGGGCTAAAAGAGCTTGAAGAAAATGATGATCCACTTTTAAGACGTCATATCTACTTTGCCCATTGTTTTAAAGGACAAGATGGATCACAAGAACTTTTGGCTCGCTTTGCCCAAGGTGATGGCAAACTGTATGATCTTGAGTTTTTAGTCGACCAAACAGGAAAGCGAATTGCTGCTTTTGGTGTTTGGGCCGGTTTTGTTGGAGCAGGGCTTGGAGTTGATTTTTGGGTGGCAAGACAACTTGGAGTTGATCCCAATTCAATGGCCCCACTTCGTCCTTGGACCTCTTCTGAGGATATGATCCTTTATTTAAAAGAAAGACTGGCCTTAGTTGATTCACTTCCAAAAACGATTGTGATTGGAGCACGCGGACGATGCGGCCAAGGTGCAACAAAACTTTTAAAAGCGCTTGATATTAAGGCTGAGTGTTGGAATTCAACTCACACAAAAAATAAAGGACCTTTTAAAGAAATTTTAGATTTTGATGTTTTAGTGAATTGCGCCTTAATGATGAATCAAACAAAACCATTTCTTACCAAAGAAATGTTGGAGCTTAACACTCGCTTGCAAGTCATTTCAGATGTGGGTTGTGATCCAACTGGTCCATGTAATCCACTTCCTATCTATGATTCAATCACGACAATGAAACATCCTGCGAATAAAATTAATATCGGCAAGCAAGATTTATGGCTTACAGCAATTGACCATTTACCTTCACTTTTACCAAGAGAGTCAAGTGAGGATTTCTGCCAACAACTTCTACCGTATCTAGAAAACTTCTTATCAGGACAGATTGAAGATACCCCATGGGAGCGCTCGCTAGCGCTTTTCTATCTGCATTTAGGAAAGCATGGCATTGCACCTGAACTATCTACAGGAACTTCCCTTCCTCTATAGTTTTACTTGTCCATTAAGTTTATTTCCATAACAATAAAGACTACTAAAATCATTTTCATGGAGGAAATGTGAAGAAAATTATTCTTTGTGCTGCTCTTTTTATGAGTGCCGGTGTTTTCGCTGCTGATTCAAGCAGTGGCTGTGGTGTTGGCTGGCAAGTGACTCAAAAAACGAGTTTATCAGCTTCATCAACTCGTAATACGACTAATTATATTTTGCCAAATACAATTAGTATGACTTTTGGGATCTCAGGATGTGCTCATCACTCAATCGTTAAAGTTGATAAAGAAATTCAATACTTTGCCGAAGCAAATCTTGAAAACCTACAACTTGATATCGCTCAAGGCAGTGGTGAAAGCTTAGCAACACTATCATCACTTATGGGTTGTGGTTCAGACTATGCCGTAAAAACTCAATCTCTTCCAATTCCATCTAACGCCAATGAGCTTTTAAGCCGCGGTTGTTTATAATTGAAGATTTTTCTTAGCCTAATCTTTTTTAGTCTAAGCCTTGGCGCAACTGAGCTGGAAGTGCTTTCAAAGCATCCCATCTGGTTGCGCTTATTACATTTTGAAGATTCAACATCAAGAGTTGATTCCCAGGAATACTTCATTCATCCTCAGGGAAATGTTAATTCTAAGCTCGAGCTAGAGGCTACCATCAAAGCTTTTAATGAAAATCAAACACTTGGAAATGATCCATGGAAAGCTGCTTGTTCTTTTCCTGCTCGTTATCAATTCTTAATAGATCATGGTTTTAAATTTCCAAAACCAGACTGCGTTGATTACAACGCTTGGAGAAAACAGTTAGATATTAAAAGCGTGTCTCTTGTTTTCTCATCTTATTACCCAGGAAATCCTGCCAGTATTTTTGGCCATACTTTTTTAAAATTAAACTTTGATGAAAACCATGTTTCGAAGTTAACCGACTATGCGGTGAGTTTTTCTGCCAGAGCAACTGATCCAATGGGAGTCATCTACGCTTTAAAAGGATTACTTGGCGGCTATCAAGCTTTTTATGAGATCAGTCCGTATTATATGAAGCTCAACGAGTACGTCCATACCGAAAGTCGAGATATTTGGGAATATCCCATTGTCTTAAGTCCATTACAAATTGATAGGCTCTTAGCACATTTATGGGAACAATATAAAAAAGCCTCTTATTCCTATTGGTTTACAAAAGAAAACTGCTCTTTTCAATTGCTCGCCTTATTAGATGTTGCCTTTGGCGATACAAATTTGGCCGAAGAAAGTGAGCTTACCGTTTTACCTGCCAAGACTGTCAAACAAGTCGATGCCACTGGAAAACTTGGTCTTGGTACAATTAGACCTTCATTTAAAAAGCAACTTCTCTATCGCTACAACTTATTAAATCAATCAGAACGCCAAGAATATGAACAAGAACTTGATCAAAAGTTTCAAAGTACAAATGCAAATGTTCTTGATGCGGTTATTGCAAAAATTCGTTATGAACAACTTAAAGTCAATGAAGATGCTGAGAAGAGAAAGGAAATTTCAAAAAAACTTTTACCTATCCTTCAAAGACGTGCCGCTCTTAAAGTTAAAACTGAAGACTTTAATAAGCAGTGGTATGAGTCCATGAGTGAAGAAAATCCAGTACGATCACACAATTCAAGCAAGATTCAAATCAATTCTGGTATCAGAAATGATAAATCGGTTCTAGGAATTGAAGCGAGATTAGGTCTTCACTCTCCTACTGATAGAGAAGAAGGCTTGCCTCATCATAGCGAAGTAAATTATTTATCTTTTTCAATCGATCATCGTGATGATCAAACTCTTGTTCAAAGTATAAGAATAGTTGATATTCTCTCCCTTCAACCAAAGACGACTGCAAACTCAGGTTTTTCTTGGCGTGCAGGTGCAGGCGCAATTCGACGTCTTGGCTACCGTGCAGGCTTAGCGCCACAAACGGCCTTCTCAATTGGTTATTCAATTGCCCCAATACGTAGTCTTTCACTTTATTCACTCATTGGAGCTGAAGCTTCTGTGCATACAAGAAAGATCAAAGATGTCGCCATCGGCAATAATTTTGAGCTGGGTTTAATTTATACGCCTAGCTGGTTTAAATTACGTCATCATTTAATGGGTTATGTTTTTCATGATTACAATAGAAGACGTCCATGGATCAAAGCCTCTCTTACCTCGCAATATGCCTTAAATAAAAAGTGGGAAGTTGGTCTTAAGGGACAATATATTTTTAACACTCCTTATCAATATCAAAAAAAATCAGACGAATATCTGGCCATGATCCTTCGACATTTCTAAGATGAGTTGTGGAAGAAATTATCTCAGAAACTCTTAAATTCGGTATTTCACTCATTTCGATTTTGAATCCAATTGGTGTCATTCCTATTTTCTTAGCACTTACGACTCGCTATTCTGATCATAAAATTAAACTTGTTGCTCATTCATGTTCTTTTACTGTAGCCATCACAATTATTACGTCGTTATTCTTAGGACAAAAGATTTTAGGATTTTTTGGAATTTCAATTGCCTCTTTTACCATTGGCGGTGGAATTCTAATCTTCAGCATGGCCTTTTCAATGATTAGTGCTCAACATGCTCACTCAAAAATGAATCCTGATGAAATTGATGATGCTGAAGAGACTGCGGAAATTGGCATTGTTCCATTAGCAATACCACTTCTTTCAGGGCCTGGAACGATATCAACCTCTATTATTCAATCAAAGAACTTTGATAGTTTTTATCAGTGGGCCGGCGCCATCATTATGGTTGCCATCGTTGCGTTGATTGTGAACTTGATTCTTCGCTACAGCAGACCTATTGGAAATCGCTTAGGAAAGATTGGTCTTAATGTGATGACTCGAATTATGGGTCTTATTCTCTTATCCATTTCGATTGAAATGATTGTCTCAGGCGTTAAAGAAATTCTACCGATTCTTAAAGGTTAGCCACCGATCACAACAACAAGTGAATCATAGGTCCACATTTGTTCTTGAAGAAATTTACCAGTCATACGATCAACTGTTGGAAACTTGTCACGGTTTATATACAACACGCGCTTAAGCATGGCTCCATCAATAACTTCTGATTGATCGACAGTATTCATATTTGCTTCACCGCGAGAGACGATTAATTGGTTAACCTCTTCAGCTTCTTCTAGCTTCATTCGGATACAGCCTCCACTAGCTCTATGTCCTAGTTTGGCGTAAGCACCACGAGTCGTTGCATGAGTTGCAATTCCACCATTAAAGAACACGGCCCAAGTCATTGGTGCTGATAAGAACGTACGAGACATATAGTCTTTGTAAGCACGAATGGGACGATAAATTCCAACAGGAGTCGTTGCTACATATTTACGACCTGATGTTGTTTCTTTTAACTCTTCCGTGCCGCTAGAGATGTCGTATTCAGAATAATAATGACCGTCAACATAGACTGTTGCTGTCTGACCACTTGGACGATGACTTGTTCTGATTGATTTATCAACCACGACCACGACACCTGCTTTCGTAATCAAGTTATCAATACTAGGATCGAAGCTTTGGCCTTTTTGAATTTTCTCCAAACTCTCAACAGGAGTCATACCTAAATCAGCTGCCTCTTGATCAGTAAGAGCGAAAGCTTGGGATTGGGACATAAGAATCAGCGCAACCAATAATGACTTCAACGGAGTACTCCTAATAATTTTTATACCCATTGAATACTGCTGATAGCTAAATTTTTCGAGATCCCCTGCAATAATTACAGTAATTTATTTAGAATATGCTCAATAAGATCAGCTGCGACGGGGTTAGAGAGAGCTTTTTCTAGCTCAAGTAGCTGTGTACTCGATTTAGCTCCACAAAGACAAACAGCCCCTAAGTCACCGTTTTCAAAGCGACTTAAATTAAAACTTAAAGCAAATTCAAGCCCTGTATGCCCATTATCAGCTAAAAATGGAAGTACGCGCTCCATTGTTTTGATTTTTGGCAGGTTAATTTCATCATTCCACCAAGGTGCTTCAGACGCTCTGACATCATTCTTATCAAACGTTCTTGAGCGGCTTACCGAGCCCGTGATGATACCTTTATCAAGGGTTCCCCAAGACATAAATTTTATAGCTTCGCTTTTAAAATATTCAAAAAGTTCACTACTCGAATTTTCAAAAAGATTGAATTGATTTTGAACGACATCAATCTTGGCCGCTTCACGCGCAAGTGTAAGCTCCTCCATGTTTGTATTACATAAACCAATATAGCGGATCTTATTTTGCGCTTGTGCCTTCGCTAAAACATCTAGTGTATGGCGAATATCAACATCACCATCAGGCCAATGAACCATGTATAAATCAATGCAATCATCATCAAGACGCTTTAAACTCTCATCCAACATACGCTTCGTTGTTTGCACATCATTTCGAATAGCGACTCTTTTTTTGTGATCCCAATCAATTCCACTTTTTGAAATAACGAAAACGTCGTCACGAAATTTTTTAATTGCTTTACCAAGTCGCTCTTCAGACAAGCCAAATCCATAGATTGGAGCCGTATCAAAAATTTTATAATTACGTTCAAAAGCAGATTGAACCAGTTCAATGGCCTTAGTCTCACTCATCGATCCAAAGCCGTATCCTCCACCCTCTCCAGATAATGAGGCACCACCAAAGGCAATAGGTTTAAATTCAAAAGCTTCTTTTAGATTTAACATGATTTATCCTAACTTCTTGGCATCTCACTGATAATATTCTCAGTAATTTCATTAATTTGAGTATGCACGTCTTCAGAGTATTCCATATAGGAGCGAAGCAGTTCCTGATTAGTTCTTTTGTCATTTTTTTCGCTAAAGTCACTTTCAAAATTCTGAACGTTTTGAATGATACGCTGTCTTAAGCTTACGAGTTCTTCACCGTATTTACTTGGGATTAAATTATTATCTAAAAGCCCAAACAAGACTTCCATTGCAAAGAATTTATATTCAATAGGTTTTCGGTTTCCAGAAAATGCTGAAGCCATAAAAACAGTCATAAATAACATGCTATCTCTTTTATCATCTTTTAGGTTCTTATTAGTAAAACTTCTAATCATTGAGTGAGTAAGGTTGGTATAATTAACATCTTGGCAGATGACTGACTGAGACATTTTTGTTTTTATTTCTAATGGGTCCCAATCATCAGATAACATAATTTTTTCGATTGTACCGTCTGCAATATCTCCTTCGTTAGAAATACGACTTAATTCCGTAAAGAAATCCATTAATTTTTCTGTACCTTCTTGTGTTTTAAAGAAATCTGAATCCTTATCTAAAAAATTCTTATCACGACTAATTTGTTTAAATTTACTTCGACAAATTTCGTTATTTTTTTCCACACCATAGTTAATAAAATGGTTGAGATCCTTATAATAGTCCGCTAAGGAAAGATCGTTGGGTTGAGTTTTTTTAGATTTTCTAATACTCAACTTCTTCATTTGGTTTGAATTTAAACTCTTTTTTTCTTCCTGGATTGAATTCAAAACAGTCGGCGAAGTTTGATTGACTTTAGTGTTATTAAATAACAAAAGTCCGATCGCTACTGAAACTCCAAAAATAGAGAAAATGATTAAAAGTTTTTTCATTATTTTTATTATAAGCTGCTCTTATGCAATTACCCAAGGGACATATCATTCAGACTTTAGTTCTTGATGAAGAAGTAAAACTGCTTATTCAGCAAGAGCGTTGGGATGATCTCGACGCTATGGCCAAGCGTTGGCTTTCAAAAGGTGGAATTATTCATCAAAAGCTATTAGAAGTTGTCCCCTTCGAACATATTGAACATATTTTGGCCTTAAGACAGGGCCCAGATGACGATGAAGGAATCTGGCATGATGATGGCTCTAGACTATTAGCCTTCTCGCTCAGCTTAACTAATGATCCTTCTCTGGTCGATGGTGGCGAGATCGAAATTCGCCACAAAGAAGATGACATTTACACCAAGCTTCTTTGCCAAAACTTTGGAACTCTGGTGATTTTCAACACTGGCAAGGATGGATTTGAGCATCGTGTCAGTGCTGTAAAGAGTGGAAAACGCCTGGTTTTGGCCGGATGGTGCACCTAAATTCTTAATAATACGTAAAGTTAAAAAGAACTTGTCGAAATTCGATAACTTGGATAGATTACGTGCCTTATTGCACCTAAAAAAGTGAATTTAGAAAAGGATCTCGATATGGCACGCGTTTGTGATTTAACTGGAAAACGTCGTCTTGTTGGTAACAAAGTTTCTCACGCCAACAACAAGACTAAAATGACTCAAAAGCCAAACCTTCAAATGAAGCGTATTTTTGATCCTGAAACAGGACAAACTGTTAAGCTTCGTTTATCAACAAGTGCGATTCGTACTCTTGATAAAGTTGGCTCTCTTTCTAAGTTTGTTCGTAAGTATCGTCACCTTTTCGAAGCTTAAGAATAACGAAATTAAGAAATAAAAAAGCCGCCTCTAAGGGCGGCTTTTCTTTTTTAAGCTGTATTGTCTTTCTTAGTACTGAACTTCAACTTCAGTAACAACAAATCCCCAAGCATCAACTGAGCGATCTGAAGTGAATGTAGCGTGGATAGTGTCCCCTTCTACATAATCAGTCACATGACCTTCACCTTTACCAGAAACTTTCTCTACAACTTGGCGAGAAGCATTCTTAACAGTGATGAAGTCATAGTTCTTTTCAGTATCATACTTAGCTACTTTTAAGCGCATGAACTTAGCACCTGGAACATTGAACGTACGCTCAAGGTTTACGTTATGGCCGTATGGGTGTGAAGTTTCCCATGACTGCTCAAGAGTTACAGTTTTCCATTCACTTGGATTTGGCTCATTTCTTTCTGGACGAGTATCAGTAAGAAGATTGTAAGCGTTTAGACGACCACTATTGATGGTACGACCACGAAGGGCACCTACAGGCTCAGAAGTTGCCATTAGACGCTCGCGAACTTCAGATACTGGCATACGACCTTCTTGAGCAAGAAGAAGACCTAGAGCACCTGTTACGTGTGGAGTTGCCATTGAAGTTCCAGAATAAACTGCATAGCCACCATTTTTAACAGTTGAAAGAATTCTGTGACCTGGAGCTGCAATATGAACAGTACGACGGCCATAACAAGAGAAGCTTGCAAGATCGTCTTGTGCTGTTGAAGCAGCAACAGAGATCACGTTAGCAACGTCATAGTTTGATGGGTAGTGTGGAGACTGATCATTGTTTGTACCTGAGTTACCAGCAGCAGCTGTAAAGATAATGCCAGCATCACTTGCACGCTCAATCGCTTCTTTTAGAGCTTCAGAGAATCCGCCGCCGCCCCATGAGTTTGACATAATGTCTACGTTTCTTAGAGTTGCATAATCAATCGCTGCAATAGCATCAGCAGTTGAACCTGAACCTGAGTCAGAAAGGAACTTAACAGCGACAAAAGAAACTTCACTCATGACGCCAGCAACACCAACACCGTTGTCATGAACAGCGCCAATTGTACCAGCACAATGTGTTCCGTGAGAGTGACCGTCCATTGGATCGCCGTCTTTATTAGCAAAGTCATAGCCGTAGATATCATCGACAAAACCGTTACCATCATCATCTACGCCAGCAGTCCCATTAAGCTCTGCTTCGTTAACGAGCATATTGTCTTTAAGATCTGGGTGATTGTAATCAATACCAGTATCAATAACTGCGATTTTTACAGCGCGAGAACCTTTTGTGATTTCCCATGCTTTGAAAGCATCGATATCTGCACCAGATAAACCTGGTTGAGTTCTGCTTGGCTCGTTTGAACCATCATTGTTAAGACCCCATAGCTGACCAAATTGTGGATCATTAGGAGCACCAAATTGCATTAGTGGGGCCATCATTGATTGAAGGTTCATTTCTTTTTCAGGAACAACTGCGCGGTAAACAAAGTTTGGCTCAGCATATTCAACTTCAGCATTTTGTGCCAAAGACTTAACAAGAGATTTTACATTAGCTTTTGTATCAACTTTTAAAACATGAACTTCACCGTATGAAAGCTTAATTGTGCGACCAAGAGTTGCACCAACGCTATCAAGTACTGATTTAAGTGCTGCCTTGTTATTACCTTTTAGTTTTACTAAAAGCTCACCTGGAACGGTTTCGACTGCTGCGTGGGCATTAGCGGCTAAAACAAGAGCGGCTAAAATTCCGAGTTTCTTCATTGGGTACTTCTCCTTAAGCTTGACCTAATTCATCCTGATTTAGGTTGTTCATCCATAAACAATTTTTAATATTCATCTAAATGTATTGGGCCATAGAAGACTAATTCAATGACTCTTTGCTCACCCAGATGGAAATCTTTTCCATTATAAGATTGAGCTGCATAAAAAGGGGGAATGAGAGAAAATATTAGAATATGATCTACAACAACTCAAATGATCCAGTATTGATTAAAAAAATCCCACTCCATGTTTGGACTCTTAGGGATGAAATCGAAGCCGTTATTCAAGCGCGAATTGAAAGTGGTCAATACACTAAAGATAATAAACCAAGCGTTGAAGATCTAATCCTTGAGTATGCTACTAAAAAGCCATTGGAAAAATTTGTTGAACCAACGGCAAAAGGTGGACTCAAACTTGTTGCCGAAGAAGGTGCCGTCGAAGAATCTGCAGAAGAGGAACCTTCCGAAGAGACAGACAGTGAAGCAGAAGAATCAGCTGAAGAGCAAGTTGAAGCAAAACCTGAAGAAGCTAAAGTTCCTGTGGATGTTGTTCAACGTAGACCAAAACTAAGTGAAGACAAACTCTATAATGGTACGTTGATCTTAGCAGAACTAGAGATGTCTCATCTTTACTTTTTCACCAACAAACAATTTACCGTTGGCCAGAGTATCGTTGTTGAGTTTCTTATTCCAAAGAAGTTCTCACTTAATTTGGATGTTGCCTACTGCCGAGCCTTTAATTTAAAAAGTCGAATTATTTCAAGTCAAAATTATCGTTACAGAGTGGCGGCGAAGTTTACGTTCTTAAAAGAGGGTGAACGAACATTACTTAGGCAATTCATTAAATCAGTTGAACCCGAAGTCAAAAAACACGTTGCAATTAAACCTGTCGCAGTTAAAGCCAGTGAGGCTGATGATGATTTTGGTGATTTGGACGATCTCGATATTTAATTCGAACTAGATTCAGCCGCGATAGCAAATTGCTTAGCTCCTGCAAGCTTAGCAATATCCATCACTTTTACTGCACTGCCAAGATCAGCCGCTCTATCCCCTTCCAAAATAACCAGGGTCGTTTTTTCATTAGATAAAGCTAAACGGACGGCCTCTTCAAGTTGTTCAATCGCAACAACATTACCAGCGACAGAAATTGTTCCATCCGCCCCAAGACTTAGAATAACTGCCGCAGGAGTTTCACTTTTTGCCGTACTAGCGGCTTCAGGCAGATTGATATCTAGACCAGACTCAAGAGAGACTGATGAAGTCACCATAAAAACGATAAGCAGCACAAGCATGATATCAATCAACGGAGTGACATTGATCTCTGCATTGATTTCATCATCGCGATTTGAAGGATTAAAGCTCAACTTTATCTCCAACATTCATCTGATCTTTTAAATCCTCTACTCTATTTTTAAATAGAATTAGAGTTGTACTAAGTCGTGTTTGAAAATAATTATAAAGAACGACTGCAATAACGGCGACAATGATGCCTGCAGCTGTTGCAATCAAAGCCTCTGATAAACCAGCAGCGACAACAGCAAATCCACTCTTTCCTGTTCTAGCGATACTTTCAAAAGACTTAATAATTCCCACAACGGTGCCAAACAATCCAATGAATGGAGCCGAAGAACCAATTGTTCCAAGGATCCAAAGAAATCGACGCATACCAAGTCTGCTCTCTTCTAAGCGTCTTTCAACTCCAGCTTTTGATTGTTCCATTAAAGCTAAATAAGGGGCGCCTACAATTGGGTGATAACTGCGACATAAACCACGGGCTTCATGAAGCTTGTTTTCTTTTAAAAGATCAGCTGCTTTGGCATGTAATGTTGAAGAGCGCTGATCAAATTTGCTCAAAAACCACAGTTTTTCCAAAGTGACTGCCCAAATTAAAAGGGAGCAAATGAGCAAAGGGGCCATGATAAAGCCGCCTTCTTGTATTAAATGTAGCATTCGATGGCCTCCAAAAAGACTTCAACTTGCCGCTCTATAAGTGCCACGATAGAATAGCCTTTGTTATAGTCCCAAGACAAGGTTATGCATGGCGAATAGTAATATTCAGGCTCAAATTCAACGCCCCGCCAACTGGCTTATGGTCATCTTTTTAATGGTACTAGCCATTGCCACAGGTATTTCTGAATTTTTTCAAGCGCCAACAGAGCAAAATACTGAACTGACAAAATTTAGAACTCTTTTTTCAAATGAAGATTTTTCTAAAGTCACGGAGATCAATCTAAGAAACAGGCTTGGTGAATTTCGTTTCGCTAAAATTCCAGACGATCCTTACTCTCGTTGGAATATGACGGAGCCTAAAAAATTCCCAGCTAATAACGACGTTTTTAAAAAGTTATTTGAAACTTTAAAAGATTTAAAAATAAGAAAGATTTTCAGCTACGACCCAATCAATATCGCCAACTTTTCTTTAGATGCGCCTTTATATGAAATCACATTAATTGCAGCAGATGGAACCAAGAAAGTTCTCTCCTTTGGTCTTGTTAATCCAATCGATAACTCTACTTATATTTCAAACTCAGCTGAAACAGAGGCTATTTACCATATCGATGCAGTACAAAGTGATCTTGCCTCACTAGATATGGCCGACTTTGTTGATAGTCATATCTTTACACCTAAAGCCGCTCAGGTTAGAAATCTTAAAATTTTTAGAGGAAATCCTACGAGTCAACCAAGCTTTCAACTCTTTCGCGGAAAAAATGGTGAGTGGAATTCTGGTAACAGAGAGCTTGATGAAGCTAAAACACTACAATGGCTTGATGAGCTTTTACTTCTTAGAACGATGCTTATTGTTGATAAAAGTACACCTGAACTTGATGAGAGTATTGAAAAACTTATAGAAGCGCCTCAGTTCACTATTCAAATTGAAGACCTGAATGAAAATATTTTAAGTTGGGTTGTTTCTCAATCGATTAATACTCTTCCAGATGTGAGAATTGAGAAGCGCGCCTACGTACTGGTCAAGGCTTCAAATCGACCTTATCCATATCTTATTCATAAAGATCAGCTGAAACTATTTCAACCTAGAGAAAGCGATTTAAGAAAGACAGGAATCAATAAAATATTCTATTGAGTTGGGATAATGATTTTCATTTTTTCAGGCTCAACGAAAATCTTAATGAAATTTTCTACAATTATGGTGTTGTATCTAGCGACCTTTAGTGGATCCATCAAAATAAATTTTAAGGCATCTGTTGGTTTCATCTTTCGCTCAACCATAATATGAACAAAGTCATCAACAAGGGCGATGATATTAGCCAGCGTTAAGATCTTTGCCCCTTTCTTTTTGAAAGGAAAACCAGTGCCATCAAAGTACTCATGATGCTGAATAATAATTTGCTTAACTGAATTATTAATGAGGTTGTTACCATCAACCATCTCTGCACCAAGTACGGGGTGGTTTTGGTAGAGTTCTAAATCCTCAGCTGACATATCACCAGGCCTAACTTCAAGAAGTCTTTCAGGCATTTTCATTTTACCAATATCATGGAACATACAGGCCATTGAAGCGGTCTCAATTGTTGCCTGACTTTGCCATTCGAATTGCTTAATAATAGATGTCGTGAACAAAGTAACGAGGTAGGAGTGATCAACAGAAGTTGGATCAAACTCTTGATAACCTCTTAAAAGTTTTGCGAGGTTTTTTTCTTTATCAACAAGTTGAAACACTTGCTCACAGATCTGTTTTCCTTGCTCAATAATCTGAGGTTTTAATCCTTCAGACATGACCTCTTCAACATACTTTGATGTCACGTTTTTAAGAAAACGCGCTTTCATTTCAATAGGCACTTTTTCAGAACTGATAATTTTTGTTGTGAGGTGAGCTTGATATTTTAAATACTTGGCACGATCAGTTTTTTTAAACCAGAGATATTCTATCTTTTTATCATTTTTATATTTATCGATTCGCTGTTGATCAAAAGTATCACCAGCATGAAGGATCTTGATATATTTACCACTATTAAGCTGAATGAAGACATCGAAGAGAACAGCTTTTGAAGAATAGAACTCTCCAATTTTAATTTTTGTAAATTCTGTATCTTCGCCGGAAACTTCAACCTCATCAGAGACACCTTCTCGTCTCTTCATACCTGCCAAAAGCTCATTAACGTTTTTTCCACCCTCAATGGTGCGCATAATTTCTTCAATGGTAGCAGCAAGGGGAAAGACGGTTTTAGCTCCAAGCTTAATCCACTTATCACCTTCGTACTCTTCAGCCAGAAAGATGACTGTTAAGCCTGTCGAATTTGATTTTGCAAATTTAAGAACCTGAGCACCAGTATGACTTTGAAGTTCTTCACTAATAATCGCTGTAAAAAATTTTTCTTGGGAGATTGAAATCTGAGCAACTTTACCCTTATCGGCCGTGATCACTTCATAGCCACTATCACTTAAAACTTTCGCTGAAGTTTCAAGCCATTCTAAAGATGGGTGGGCCAATAGGATCTTTAACTGGGCCAAAAGTTCTCCAAGTTACTCAATATACCGGTATTACTATACTTTATTTATGCTCAAGACTGAATAAAACTCAAAAAAAAAGCCACCTAAAAGGTGGCTTCTATAATATCGTTCAAAAAGAGGCGATTATTTAACTTCTTTATGAACGGTTACACGCTTAAGAAATGGGTTATATTTTTTTAACTCAATACGATCTGGTGTATTTTTCTTGTTTTTCATTGTTGTGTAACGAGATGGTGACTTCCCCTCTTTACGAGCTTCCGTACATTCCAAAGTAATTACAAAACGGTTACCTTTCTTCGCCATGACGAACTCCAACATTATTACTATTAGCTAAAATCGAGACCGTAAATTACACGCTCTATCTTGCACTGGCAATCATAAATTGCTAAAAATGCATCTACTGGAGCCCCTAATGACTATTAGTCCCCTAAATTGGAATACAGCTTTTTATAAACTATCGAATTTAAAGGCTTTTATTGCACTTGGTGCCGATCCAGTTTCTCCGGATGAAGTGCTTTATATTGTGAATCTGACCGACCAAGAGCACAAAGAATACTTTCAACAAGAGTTTAAGGCCCTAGATCAAGCTTGCAGCTTTATTAATAATCGCTGGGGTGAATGGGAACTTAGTGATTTAGCGGATTCTGGCTCAGGCTGTGGAACTTGTGCAGCCCATTAGTAGATATTGACAAACACCTGCAAATTCGCGAAATTGTGCAGACTTTTTGATAAACCGAGGCTTTGTGATTGGCAAGGCCACTATTAAGGATCCATCATCATGAAAGAAGGCATTCACCCTAACTACCGTGAAGTTGTTTTTGAAGATATCTCTTGTGACTTCAAAATTCTAACTCGCTCAACAATTAAAACAGACGCAACTATTGAGTACAATGGCAAAGAGTATCCATACTATAAGCTAGACATCTCTTCTGGTTCTCACCCGTTCTATACTGGTAAGACAAAAGTTCTTGATACTGAAGGTCGTATCGATAAATTCAAAAAGAAATTCGGTGCTTCTTTCTCAAATGCAGTTAAAAAATAATTCGCATTTCAAAAGAAATTTAAAAGAAAGCCTTCCAATCGGAAGGCTTTTTTTTAATATGACATTGTAAAAACAAGACCTCGATTCACCTGATCAACGATTGGTAGAAATGCCACAGTTGATTCTTTAGCTTGAAGCTTTGAAATTCCTAAACCATAAGCAAGACCAATGGTAGCCCCTGCTAGGACATCATGCAGATAATGTTTATTATCATTGATGCGACTAAAGCCAGTAAGCAGTCCTACTCCCATAGCAGGTATTCCCCACTTCCATCCGTGTTCTTGCCAAACATAACCGGAAAAAGCAAAAGCTGTGGTCGTATGACCGGAAGGAAATGAGTTTCGATCACTACTGTTGGGTCTTTTTTCTCTAATGGTATATTTAAGAGTGGTTGTGACGAGAGCTGCGTAAGATGTCGCTTTAAGCATGCCAATAGCTCTTTGATAGCCTTTATTATCACCGTTGTATCCCAATATAGTTTGAGATAATGCGTAAACAGTATTTGGAACTAACTGACCTGCGTAATCACCAATTTTTGAAAAAGATCCTAGTGGTTTGTGATCCACGACTTCACTTTGAAGTGGATCTACAATCTGATCTTCAAATATTAACGAAGTTAGTGTTACTCCAGTTCCTATTAGTAAAACTGTATTTGCTTCGTTATAAGGAGAAGTGAATTCCGTTTTAAAATCTTCCCAGCCCCAACTATAAGCATTCAAACTAAAGCACAGAGATAAAAGCGTTAATAATTTTTTCATCAATAACCTACAAGACTAAAAAGACTGAACCTGCAAAAATCAAAGCCCCACCAATGAAGGTTTTAATCGTGATCATTTCCGCTAGAAAAAGATAGGAAAATAATATTGTAAACAAGATACTTAATTTATCAATCGGTGCAACTTTTGAAGCAGGACCTAACTTCAAAGCATGAAAATAAAATAACCATGACATACAAGTTGCAAGCCCGGATATAAATAAAAAAACCAATGACTTCGCTGGTAATGTTGTCTCTAATTTCCACTCGCCTCTAAATAATAAAAGAATACTGGTAAAAATTAAGATCACGACGGCACGAATCCAAGTGGCTTGATTCGAGCTTAAATCATGCATTCCAAGCTTTCCAGTTATGGCGGTAATCGAGGCAAACAAAGCTGACATTAAAGCGTAGAAACGCCAATCTTGAAGAATCATCATGAGCCTCTATTATTTAAGACGTAAAATTCCATCTGGTAATTCTTTTTCCACTTCAAATTCAAACTTCTCACCAACAGATTTTTTTTGCATCTGCTTCACTTCAGCTTTTGAGAATTTCTTTTTTTGCCATTGAAGCTTTTTAAGCTCTGGGCCAGGAGTACAACTCTCCCACTCAAAAGAGAATTTTGTTTCGGTTAAAAAGCGAACAAAGGTGGCACGAGAGTCGCTGACTTCTTTTTTAGAATAAAGATGAGCTGTCATCGCTTGAGTTCGTCTATCAATATGTCCAAGCTGACAAAGTCGTTCTAGCTCAGGATCATGAGTGCCACGCCATACTTGATGACACCAATCATTGGGACAAGCGCCAAGGCTTGGGCATGGATAAGCAATGCTCATCCCCTTTTCAATCATAGATTTTCTAAACTCTTTTGCAGATTGAAAAAATTCAGAAGTTCCTGGCTCTATAAAGAAAACATAGTCAGGATCAAGGCGATTAACAACCTTTAGACTTTCTTTAACTCCGATTTCATTGATGGAGTGACCAAAAAACAAAACAGTTTTTCCCTCAGGAGCTTGGCTTATAACAGTTTGAGCATTCACATCAATATCAGGCCTAAATTGCGTTAAGAGCTTTTCGGCCTGCTTAAGCATCGACTTAGAGTAATCGACCAAGGTTATACTTTTGGTTTTGATACTCTCACTCCAAGCGAGTGAATACGTGCCCGGGCCACAACCAAAATCGATGAAGTTAGCATTTTCAAGATCGGCGCGAACAGCTGGTTTGAGTTGATCTAGGATGTATGAAAGCTTTGGCCAGTTGGTTGGAAGATAGAGAAGTGTGTAAGCCGAAACAAGATCGGCATCATCGCCGTACTTGCCCATTTTATCTCTAGAAACAGTAAACCCAGCGCTTAATGAGCGGATTGCTTTAATACAATCCGCCTCACTTAACTCTGGGTTTAAAAGATAAGGTCTTAATTCGCTAAGACTAGGTATCACTTACGTTCTTCAACCTTCACATAATCGCGAACAGTTGGGCCTGTATAAATTTGGCGTGGACGACAAATCTTTGCTGTTGGTGAACCAACTTGTTCTTTCCACTGAGCTAACCAACCTGGAAGACGTCCAAGCACGAACATCGCTGTGAACATATTTGTTGGGATTCCTAGGGCACGATAAATGATACCTGAATAGAAATCGACGTTTGGATAAAGATTACGCTCAACAAAGTAGCTATCACTTCTAGCTTCTTCTTCAAGTCCTTTAGCAATATCGAGCATTGGATCTTGAACACCAAGTTTTGATAAAACAGTGTCACAAGCTTTCTTAATAATATTAGCGCGTGGATCAAAGTTTTTATAAACACGGTGACCAAAACCCATCAACTTGAATGAATCATTCTTATCTTTAGCCTTCTTAATAAACTTTTTATAGTCGCCACCGTTCTTCTTGATTGTCTCAAGCATTTCAATAACAGCTTGGTTAGCTCCACCATGAAGTGGTCCCCAAAGAGCGTCAACGCCGGCTGAGATTGTTGCGAAAATATTAGCGTTAGAGCTACCAACCATTCTTACCGTTGAAGCCGAGCAGTTTTGCTCGTGATCAGCGTGAAGAATTAAAAGAACATTTAGAGCTTTTGCGACTTCATGATCAACTTCATAGCCAGGCTTGTATTGAATCATATTCATAAAGTCTGCACAGTAACCAAGACTTGGGTGAGAGCGAACTGGATCCTCACCTTTAGCGCGACGATAGAAATAGGCCATCATCACTTTTACTTGGGCCATCAGCTGAGCAACAGCGCGATCTTTTTCAGAGTCTGATAGATCATGGTCTAAAAAGTCTGGGTAGTATGCAGAAAGAGCGGCGATACCAGAAGATAGAACACCCATTGGGTGCGCATCTCTTGGAAAGGTATCAAGCATGTTGGTAATGCCTTTTGGCAACGTTGCAAAAGAAACAATTTTTTCGTTAAAGAAATCTAACTGACGCTTGGTTGGAAGAACGCCGTTAACCAAAAGATAAGAAGTCTCAATAAAGTTTGAGTGTTCTGCAAGATCTTCAATTTTATAACCACGGTAACGAAGAATACCCTTCTCACCATTAAGGAATGTAATATCAGAAGTACATGAACCAGTGTTCATATAACCATTATCAATCGTAATAAAACCAGTTTGAGAACGAAGCTTTGTAATATCAATCGCTCTTTCTCCTTCTGAGCCAGTAACTATTGGTAACTCAATGGTCTTCTCTCCAAGATTGAGCTGTGCTGTGTCTGACATGTGTCCTCCAAGTAACCTGTATATGAATGAAATAACTAAGAATTTTAAACACTTAAACTCTACACCCAAGAGCATTTAATTCAAAGACGCGGCCTTTTAATGGCCAAGATTTCCGCTAGAATATTTCTTAGACTGACCAGGCTTTTGGATCTTGATGCCAAGTCTTAATTGCCTCGACATCAGTGGCCGACAAAGTTCCTTGGCTTTCGGCTTCTTGCAGTAAACTTTCAAAGTTTGTTAAAGAGTGAAGCATAAGGTCATGCTCTTTTAACACAGCACGTGCACCACTTGTTTGATAATCAACAATGGTGAGACATCCAACAGGTTCAAGTCCAACACTTTTAACAGCAATAACTGCATCACCAAGACTCTTTCCCTGATTAACTAAGTCTTCTACTAAAAGAACTTTCATCCCCGGACGCACATCACCTTCAACTTGGTTTTGTTTACCATGAGATTTTGAACCACCTCGAACATATAAAAGAGGTTTTTTAATTTCCCATGCAAGAATACTGGCATGGGGAATCCCTGCCGTGGCCAAACCACAAAATGCATCGAACTCTAAATTTTTTTCGCTGGAAACATTTTTAAACGCGTCGATAATCTTTTGCCTAGCATCGATATGCGACCAAACCAGACGATTGTCGCAGTAGATTGGGCCCTTTAAGCCTGACGCATAGGTAAATGGAGGATTGATTGATAATTGGACACAATTTTTTTCAATCAAAACTTTCGCGATGTCACGTGGACTCATGTTTTTCCCCATACTAAGATACCTCATTATGAAATTTGATAAGCCAACGGTCAAAGGTAAAATTCTTAAACGCTATAAACGTTTTCTAGCCGATATTGAGTTAGAAGACGGTGAGGTCGTTGTTGCACACTCCGCCAATACCGGAAGCATGACAACGTGTTGGGAGCCAGGCTGGCCGGTCTTACTAACTAAGAACGATGATCCTAAACGTAAACTCAAGTACACGCTTGAACTTACCCATAATGGAAAAACTTGGATTGGGGTTAATACTGCTCTTCCAAACAAGATGGTGCTTGAAGCAATTAAAGATGGAACCATTAAAGAACTTCAAGGCTATGACGTTATTAAGCCTGAAGCTAAAATTGGAAAATCACGAATCGATGTCTTGTTAACCAAAAATTCTGGCGAGGAGTGCTACGTTGAAGTTAAAAATACGACCCTTTGGCAAAACGATGTCGGCATTTTTCCAGATGCTGTAACAGAGCGCGGGCAAAAACATTTAAGAGAGCTCACTGAGCTTGCCAACAGTGGTATTCGCGCTTGTATGCTTTATGTTCTTAACCGTGAAGATGTTAAAAGTTTTGCGCCGGCCGATCAAATTGATAGCGAGTATGGAAAATTACTTCGAGAGGCTCACAAAGCAGGAGTTGAAATCCTGCCTTATGTTTGTGAAGTCAATGAGCAGGGACTTAAACTAACCCACTCACTTCCCTTTAATCTTTAGGTAAAAGTTCTAATATCTGATTGGTTTTAATCTCACTGATATTTAGTAATTGTGGTCTAAATTTATTATCAAGATAAGTTTGTACCTGATCTTTATAATAAACGCTTTCAAGATGGCCCGAATTTCCTGTCGGTAAAATTCCTAGCGAATGAGCAGGATCGGCCAGATCAATCAAGCGACGAGTTGATGGCCCAAGTGTTACTCCATAATGATCATCAAAACGTGGTGAGCTCATATTATTCACTTGAAAAGATCCGCCTCCGGCTGGATAAGGTCCTACATCAAATAACTTTCCCGCTAAAGGAAGCTTTGAAAGAGGGTGGCGATAAGTCACCGTATGAAGCTTTCCCCATGCCCAATTGTTTTGATCGCTTCCAAAGCGCTCCTCTAAATCTTCTAGAGCATTAGCAAAAGCCTTCACCAGTATTTCATCTCTAGTCTCTTTATCTTGTGTTTCAATATTATCCCACCACGGTGAATCGGGATTTTGCATATGACTTTTAAAGGTATGCCAATAATCTGCAACACGAGTAAAAGCTTCGTATCGATCTTTCATTTCATCTTGAAATGTTAATCGCATCACCCAATAAGACCATAGATGATAAATGGCACTCTCTATCGATTGGACAGAGCTATCACCATTCCAACTTTCTAATTTCTTTATTGCGGCTGAGGCGACGCCGAGTTTTTGAGCGGCAGCAACTAAAATATCAATTTGATTTTTTTGCGATACTGTATTTTCATCCGTCATAACGGCGCGAAGATCACTTACCTTCCATTTTTGTTTTTTAGCTAAAAGACTATTGATTCGTAGGTAGCGTTCTGAAGGCTGCCAATAACCATCCATAGGATAGTCTACTTTGACAGGAGGAATATAATTAGTTGAAACGATTACTCCTGATGCTGGATTGATAGCATGTGGATTTTTCTCATAATCAACATAGCCTTGATATTGATGGTCGGGATTTTTGCCATCAAGCAAGATGTCCGAAGCGACACCCTCTTTTCGAAGAGGAATCTTACCGACAACTTGCCACGCAATATCACCAGATTCATCAATCCAGCTTATATTAAGAGCGGGTGCGGCGGCACTTGAAAGCGCTGATCTAAACTCTTTCACATTATTAGCCCGTGACAGATTATAAAAAGCGCTTACGATATCATTATCAGGGTGATGAAATGACCAAGCAATCGCAATTGGTTTTTCTTTTTCTTCATTGATCATCATGGTGTCATTAAGAAATGGTCCATGAATAGAGCGACTCACTTTTATAGTTTCATCTTTACCAAAGCGAACCTTAATGAGTTCCTCTTCAGTGTTTACGGCGAAAGACTGATCACCAACAATAACTTCGCCTTTATCATTTAAAGACTCTTCGTATAAGTCGAGATCATCCACTTCTGACATAGTAATGCCCCATGCTTTTTGTTGATTATGACCAAGCACAGGAAAAGGAACGAGCGGAATGAAGTGACCATAGATTTCAAACGTTGGGCTTTTAAGATGAGCTTCAAACCATGTCCCTGGACTTGAAAAAGCAATATGAGGATCATTAGATAAAATAGGTTTGCCACTTTCAGTGCGTGATCCATCTAAGACGAACGAGTTGCTGCCATGAAAAAGTCCAAAGCTCTCTTCAAGAATTTTTAATGGTTTTAAAAGATTATTCCAGCTGACTTTATTGACAGCATCTCTACCTAGATCTGGTACAGGAAGATTATCTCCAGTGGCTCCTCTTCTAAGAAGTGCGACTTTTTCAGCACCAAATTCTTTTTCTAGATCAGAAAATAACAGATCGCCGATCAAACCTTCAGCAAAACTAAGCGACATATAACCCGAAATGGCCATGGCATCGACAAGCTCAAACGCCTCAGGTCTATCAAGTCCTAGAAGTGAAAACTCTGGGGTAAGTGGCATTGTCGCAGCATATTCATTAATACCTTTAAAGAATTGCTGACAAAGTTTAAGCATATGAGGATCAAGACGATCTTGATGCTTGTTTAAAAATTCCTCCATGCTTTTTCTAAGTCTTAGTGTTCTTAAAAGCTTGTCCGCTTCAATCACCGGGCTGCCTAGGATCTCGGATAGTCTGCCACTACCAATTCTTCTAAGCATTTCCATTTGAAACAGACGCTCTTTGGCGGCCACAAAGCCAAAAGCGTAAAAAAGATCTTCTTCATTTTCGGCTTCAATATGAGGGATACCAAAATCATCTGTCGTTACAATCACTTTTTGAGCAAGATCTTTAAGTTTTAGCTGTCCGGATAACATTGGTGCAGAATTTTTTGAATGATAGATAAAAAGGCCAATCCTTGAAGCTGTAAAAATAAGGATAAGAAGAATAATGATTCCAAAAACTCTTTTCATGACTGGCCTTGAGAGAAAATGTTCTAACGGTTTTACATGATGGCGATAATGTAGAAGTTACACAATCAAATCTTTATTATTGTGCCAAGCGCAATATCATGGTTTAACCCCCCCAAAATCAACTTTCCCGAATAGGAGAATATATGAAAGCTCTAATCCTAGCGGTTACTATTGCTCTTGGCTTATTTACAGCTACGACCAATGATGCCCAAGCTCAAAGAAGAGGTGCAAGCCGTGATGGTTATGCAACTCGCTACACTACAACTTACTCTTCTTGGGATTACACATTCCATACCTATTATGGGTACGAGGAAAGTGTTTACTCAAGCTGTGGATATTACACATGTTATGAAGATTATCGCCCTTCAACACGCGTTTATGTTGAAGAAACTGTGATCAGAAACGGTCAGTGGGCCGGTTATACTCGCGTAACGGTATATGATTCATCTCGCTATGATAACTCAGGTCGTTATGTGACTTATTATACTCACAATGGCCGTGTCGTTCGTCGTGATTATCACCGTAACCACAGATATGTTAGCAATCGTACCTACGTTCGCCGTGAGTATGTTTCTGTAAATTATGTTGTACTAGATGAGTTTACTGCTGGTATTATCCTTGGTACTGAGTTTGTACGTTTAGGCGCAACAGTAGCTTCTGCTTGTGACCCACGTTCTGATTCTTATGATGCTTGTATGGCCCTTGCCCTTGCTTCATCAGTATCTGGTTCATTGATCTCAATCTCTGCTTCTGAAAGAGAAGCTGAAAGAACTGAGCTTCAACGCCAACTTGAAGCGGCTGAAAGAAACCGCGACGAGCTTAATATCGAAGACAGTTTCGACCCTAATTTCTAGGCTCGATGTTTGTAAATTAAAGGACTTGGCCCTCTGAATAGAGGGCCTTCTTTTTTTCACACTCCCCCCTTTTCTTGTTTATTCGTGCTAACTTATGCACCATGTCAAAACTTATTTTAGCCCTATTCTGTCTTTTAAGTACTAGCGCTTTTGCATCCAGCGATTTTGGTTTTGTCATTTCTGGAGCTGATGAAGCCTCAGGTACCTCTAAAATTGAATACAATCGCCTTAAAGGTTTCTTTCAGAGTCTTGAAAGTGAAATGCGTGATGGAGTTACTTTTGGAGTTGATCGCATCATCGACATCCAATTTGTCGACTTTGGAATTGATCCAACACCAAAATGCGATGGCAGTAATAATGATGATATTTTACGAGTTGTTGGAGATTCAACTGTAGAGATTAACTCATCAATCAGAAATTCTATTTTAGATTTCGCTACTTTCAAGCAAGATGATAAAGGTTGTAGCCTTCAAAAAAATCTTCTAAATGCGCTTGAAACACAACTTCTAAAAATTCAATACGTCCGTGATCTTGATCAAGATTGGAGTAAAGTTGAAAGACGTTCACTCAACACTTGTTGGGATGAGCGCCGTGAGTACGGCCATCGATGGTTCAGTGAAAATCCTCACTTTAGAGATCTGTGTGGAATCTTATTTAAGATTCAAGATCGCCGCCAGGACATGAAACGCCACAAGCGTAAAACTAAAAATCTTTTATACAATTCTGGAAAGCTCGAGTTTGATCCAAGCTCTTTTGCCGAAACAGACCTTCGTCGTTATAAAATATGCGAGCGAGATTATAAACCAACTAAAGTTTTAGATAATGGTACTCGCATGAAAATGCTTGGTATGGCCATCGTTTATATGTCACCTGGCTTTCAAACATCACAGGCAGGTCACGTTGCCGAACGCTATATCTATTGCAAAAATAATGAACTCGTCGATATGTTATTTGAATATACACAAATGACAGAAGAAGAACTTGTAAACGCTAGATCTGTTTATCAAAAACATCTTCCATTTGTTAGCGATGAGTATATTAGTAGCCTTAATGAAACCATCTATATCAAAGTCAGAAGTCATCCTGGCAGCTCACGTATGGAAGGTTATGGCTTTCATCAGCTGTATCTCAATCGTGATGTGGCTGAAGTATGGCCAAAAGTTTCTGAGACTGAAATTTATGAAGGACTTCAAGTTTCACTCAAAAACTATATTGAGCAAGGACAGAACTTTAAAAACCAAGTTCGTTTTGAACCTTATTCACTGCTTAAAAATAACTGCACTCATCCCATTCGCGAAAGACTTAATCGTCTTGGCGGCGAATATGAAATTGATAATGTCACTGGCTTTAATCCTATTTGGATCTTTAATTTTCTTAAAAAGAAAACAGCTGATAAAATGATTATCTACCCTTCACAGCGTCTTATGAGAAAAATGGAAATGCTTGAAACAGGTAAATCAATGTTCTGGGAAAATACTACTTTTTGGTCTAAAGCATCAAATGGTCGTGAAGGCTTAGGGCCTGGATTTATGGTTTTCTATCCTGAAGTTCACGGGACTCTAAAAAGCTTAATCTTAAAGCCTGCCATGGGTGCTGTTAATATTGCAGCATCAGTGGTTCAAGTGGCCGTTGGAATTCTACAATTACCACTTAAACTTTTATCAAAAGTTCCTGGTTTTAGATGGCTTGAGAAAGCGACAGGCGGCCATAATTTAGTCTACGGTCTACGTGGTATAACACTTCATCTTCCAGAACTGGTAGGTTTTAGACTTCGCTACCCTATGCCAACTCCATGGACCCCAGAAGAATTAGAATTCGTTGAGGATGTTCTTCCTAATCATGATCCAAAGATCGTCAACTATCTCATGGAGAAGGTTTCTAAGTAGATTTAACTTCTTTTTCTAATTTTTTTGATTATCATTTAACTAAAGAAAATAATCAAAATGTTAGGAGCTTTAGTGAATCAACGTGGATTTAGCCTTGTCTCTGTCATGGTCGCTGCAGGATTAGTTGGTGGACTTGCTCTTGCTGTTATGCAAATTACGAAAAATTCTCAAACTGGATTAAAGTTTGCTGAATCTATAAGTGACGAAATTGATCTTCGTGAAAATATTAAAGCAATTGTCAGCAACCCTTCATTTTGTCGTTTAAGTATCGCTGGCAACGGCGCTGAAGGCTCACCATCAAGTCCGGTTATTTTTAAGAAAAATTTAAACGACCAAGATAATGAAGGTTTAGATATAGAGTTTTTCCTTGGCAATCAACTTGGAACAGCTCGAACCACAAAAAAATACAGTGGATCGGACTCAAGTGCTAATACGTATAATGGTCTAACTATCAAATCAATTAAGCTTATTTTTGATAATGGAACAGGCTTTAATTATTCCACAAGTTCTTTTCATCAAGACATAGCAAAAATCAGATTAGTCTTTGAAAAAAAATACGATAAGGCCATTCGTGAAAAACAAATGGATTTTCAAACAACAGTATCGATGCAAACAGATGTTTTAGGTAATTCAACTCTTTTAGGATGTAATCTCACTCCAGCAAACGCACCCGCTGGAGCACCTCTTAATATTATTGCCATTCACTCTCAAACATCATCTCCTCCTGGTTGTCCTGCAGACTGGGATTTACTTTGGTCAGGCTATAGTTTCTTTACCGCGATTGGAGGACAAAGCTCAAATGCGAGGGCCGATCTAGGAAGTCCTGGTTCATGCCTTGAAACATTTAAACATCAACCCATGATCGAGTGTACGACATCGACATGTGACTACCATACATCAAATGATTTTTCCTACTGGCTAACAAATACTAATGCTAATACTGGAACAATTAATGGCTCAAGTGCAATGGGCTACATCAGTCGTTGTTCAGTTTGTGCAGCAAAAATACAAACACTAACTCGACATAGTTTTTCTGGAGCTACGCCAGTGTGTCCTGCTGGATGGAGCAGCTTATGGGTAGGATATACATTCATGACAGGAGTTGGAGGTTTAGGCTCTAATGCCAACCAAGACCTAGCATCAACCGGATCTTGCTTGAAACTCTTTAGACCAATGCCATTTGCAGAATGCGAGGGGCCAGGTATTGGTAATTGTGATGTTGCCACTGGCGATGACTTCGCCTACTGGGGAACAAACAGAAGTGTCGACGAAAGCCCAGTTCCAGCAAATACAGCGACCAGTAAGCTTAGCCGTTGTAACGTTTGTAGTTTAGGATATTAATAACCGAGCATTCCAATCGGAGCCCAGTTAAAGCTTTTGCTTTCATATTAAATATAAGTGCTTAAAAAACCGAAAAATAACCATGTTTTTCAAGCCTTATATTTTCATTTTTCTAGTTCTTTTATCATTCAAAATAAGTGCTCAAACTCAAGACATCCCAAGCGAACAAAGCTTCAGACAAATGGTACTCAACATTGAGCTACCAATAGAGCAACAAGTTCAAGAAGAGCCTTGGAGAAAATCATTCAACCGATATATGGAATCATTAAAAAGAGAATTCTCCTTACAGCGTTCAAATAGACCAACTCGCCAACTTGATACATCCAACGCTTTTACTGAATACAATAACTGTCTTACAAGTATGCAAGGACAAGCTCATCAAGATTTTCTTAATGCTCTTTCAAGCATTGCTTCAAACTGCGATTCATTTTTCAAGCAATTTTCTATAAGCCACCAAGAACAGCTTTCACGCGAAGGCTTAGATACGCCTGAAAAACTTGCAAGAAGAATTGTCGAAGAAAAGAGAAGAGCTGATGCGAATATCGATAGTGGTAATAGCCAGAATGAAGTCATCAAGTTAGAAAATATTTCAACGTTAGAACAATCCGCCTATCTACTTGATCCTCATCAAAATGTAATGGGCGACTCAGGAAGACTTTTAGCCACGCAGGTAACATCGATACTCGTAAATTTATACCAACATAATGAAGTTAATGAAATCGAACCCACTCTGGAAGAAGAAAATCAAACTCTTTTAAACGTTATAGAGTTAGGCCATTTGATTACAGTACTTCAAACGGGAGTATCTAATTGTGAACTAGATTTAAGTCATCAAACTGAAGAAAACGCAAGTGGCATTAAAGCTCGATCGATTCTTTTAAACTCTCATGTTGTTAAAGACCAAGAAGTTGAAATTCCACTCAAAGCCTTTTTTAATTTAAGCGAGGATAGGCTAGATAAAATCAAAGCCTTTCGAATCTCTCAAAATGAAAAACAAACATGGTTATTTCAACACAAACTTAATGGACTTGAAGATATTTGGGTTCAAGCAGAGCTTGATGAAGCAACCAATGAAATAAGATATACCCATTTTATTGTTAAAAAAGGAAGACAAAGAAATCTTAGAGACGCACAAGATATTTCACTCTTGCCACAAATAAGAGTTGGAGACGCAAACAACAACTCAAACTCACATGTTATTGTCGAAAGTGAAGTCGGCATTAGACTGAGTACTTCAAACAACTACATCCCAACAGTTGGAAATGTTCAACTACCTAATGGACAAGTCTCACTAGCTTCGGCAAGTGTTAGATCAATCAATGAAAGAGTAAACAGTGAAACAAGACTAGATGTTGAAGTTGAGAGAATACAACTAAGATCAACTCTTCTTGCTAATAACAATAACTGGAATTTAAGCGCAACGACTTACTACAATACCTTCGATGATAAATGGCATGCAGGAGCAGATGCAAGAGTTTACAATATTATTGGGGGCGTTAGTGGAAACTCAAACAATGACTTGGAGTATCGTCTTGGCTTAGTCGTACGCCAAAATTATGCCAATGTTTCTGGCAATCAAGACAATGTCAATCTGACTGTTGGGAGACAGTTTAGAAATAACTCTGGGGGAATGAGTATCTCTACAGATTTTCAACAAAACACGCATTTTAAAGTCATCGTTTTTATCGGTAGATAATTCTTAGTGATCAAAAAGAAATAACTTTTTATCAAAGCGAAGTTGAGCTGCGTACACACCATTTTCGGCGCGCTTGCCACACCCAATAACCATTACCACCTCAGCGTCATTTGGAAGATTCAAGAGCTTTTTAACTCGTACTTCATCAAAGCCTTCCATTGGACAAGTGTCATAACCTTGCGCTGTCATTCCAAGCATAAAGTTCTCACAAGCAAGCGCAGTGGTCTTAACAGACCATACACGCATATCAGCTTTAGATTTTGGACCTCTTGGAGTTGGAGAAAAAAGTCCTCTGATAAAAAACATAATTCGTTTAAAGAATCCTTTGATGCCTAAGAAACCTTGGCCATAGAAAAAGGGAACAATTTTTTCGTAATATGTTTTAGCAATGCTTGGAACTTTATCACCTTGCTTTTCAAACTCTTCAAGCATCAACTTATTGATCTTTGGCCAAGTTTTTGTGCGAGCAACTGCAACAACTAAAGCGCTTGCTGTTCTTGCCGCCGATTGGCCAAGACAAGCTTTAACTAAAAGTGCTTTTTTATCTTGCGACTTTACCTGATGGAATTCCCAACACTGTAGATTGGAAGAAGTTGGGGCAAGGAGCGCCCAATCGAGGGCTTTGTTCATCACAGATTGGGGCATAGCTTCATCTTTGTATGATCTAACACTTCGACGAGAACGAATCACGCGATCAAAACTTATATCATCGCCGCTTTGCACTAACGTCTCTTCACGGTGCTTAATTTTAGGTATTTTAGTAAGGATATCTGATGATTTACTCATAACGCTTTGTTTCCCGAGTTTTATGGACAAATAGATAGGCTAAGGGCAAGATAAACCGTCTAAAATGACTTCGACAAGCAATCACCATACGGAGATAACATGAGGATTTTATTCGCCTTACTTTTAACGCTAGCGTTGTTCCAACAACCAGCAAGCGCACAAACTTTTGTTTACTGCTCTGAAGGTAGCCCAAGTGCATTTAATCCACAAATTTTTACAGATGGAACATCTAACAACGCTTCATCTCATACAGTGTATGAAAGACTAGTTAATTTTAAATATGGTGAGACAACCATCGTTCCTGAACTTGCAGAATCTTGGAAAATTTCGAAAGATCGCATGACCTATACTTTCAAATTAAGAAAAGGCGTTAAATTTCATACAACAGAATTCTTTACACCAACACGTGATCTCAATGCTGATGACGTTTTATTCTCTGTTAATCGTCAACGCCTAAAAGAGCATTACTACCACAATGTTTCAGGTGGTCACTATGAGTACTTCACAGGAATGGAAATGGGCGACATCATTAAGGATGTCAAAAAAATTGATGACTACACTGTAGAGTTCCAATTATCTCGCCCAGAGGCACCGTTTCTTGCAAACCTAGCCATGAGTTTTATGAGTATTTTATCTAAAGAATACGCCGACAAACTTGTTAAGGATGACAAAAAAGAAAGTTTTGACAACTTTCCTGTGGGAACAGGTCCATTTGTCTTTCTTCGTTATATCAAAGACACACAAATTCGCTACAAAGCTTTCGATAAGCATTGGGGTGGCGGTCCAAAAGTTAAACAACTTGTTTTCTCTATTACTCCAGATGCTTCTGTTCGTTTTCAAAAATTAAAAACGGGTGAATGTCACTTGATCATCGAGCCTTCTCCTGCAGACATTCCAGCCATGAAGTCGAATAAAGAGTTAAAAGTTATTTCAGGTGCAAGTCTTAACGTTGGCTATCTTGCAATCAACACTCAAAAGAAACCTTTCGATAATTTATTGGTTAGAAAAGCGATAAACCACGCTCTTAATAAAGCCTCTTATATCGAAGCTATTTATATGGGCAATGCAGTTCCAGCAACAAATCCACTGCCACCAACGCTTTGGAGCTATAACAAAAAAATTAAGGACTATGACTATTCTCCAGAAAAAGCCAAAGCACTTTTAAAGAAAGCAGGACTTGCAGATGGTTTTGAAACTGAACTTTGGACTCTACCAGTCACTCGTCCATACAACCCAAATGGCAAAAAAATGGGTGAAATGATGCAAGCGGATTTAGCCAAAGTTGGCATAAAAGCAAAGCTTGTCTCTTATGACTGGCCTACTTACCTTAAGAAATCTCGTGAAGGTGCTCATTCAATGATCCAACTTGGATGGAGTGGAGACAATGGTGATCCAGATAACTTTCTTGCAGTTTTACTAAGCTGCAATAGTGTTGATGCTGGATCAAACGTTGCACGTTGGTGTCATAAACCTTTTGATGATTTAATTAATAAAGCAAAGATCTTAACTTCTGAAAAACAAAGATCTGCGCTCTATGCCAAAGCTCAAGTCATCTTTAAAGAGCAAGCTCCTTGGACGCCAATTGCTCACTCTACTATCTTTAGAGGTATGAGAAATAATGTTCAAGGTTATAAGATTGACCCACTCGGTGGAGATATCTTTAAGCAAGTTTCATTAAAGTAATTAAGGAAGATTAATGCTTAGATTTATTCTAGGAAAATTAGGGGATCTCGTCCCTACTTTGATTGGTATTTCAATCCTATCATTTGTTTTAGTTCGTTTTGTACCGGGGGATCCGGTCATGCTACTTCTTGGAGAAAGAGGGGCTGATCCTGCAGTCTACGCTCAAATGAAAAAGGATATGGGACTAGACCTACCCGTTTGGCGTCAGTATATCAATTTTGCCACTGATGCCGCTCAAGGAGACTTAGGCACTTCTATTATCTCCAAGCGTCCTGTTGTTAAAGAGTTTTTTGATCGCTTCCCAGCAACTCTTGAGCTTGGAGTCGTTGCGCTCTTATTTGCCATTATTATTGGTATTCCTTTAGGCATCATTGCTGCCGTTAAGAGAAATAGTTTTTATGACTATTTTTTAATGGGTGGATCTCTATTAGGTTACTCCATGCCTATTTTTTGGTGGGGCTTAGTTCTTATTTTAATTTTCTCAGTTCAACTTGGTTGGACTCCAGTTTCAGGAAGAATGTCTGTCATGTTTTATATTGAACCTTGGACTGGGTTTATGTTGATCGATACACTGACTTCAGAAGTTAGAGAGCTTGATGGTTTAGCACCTTTTTGGTCGGCCCTATCACATCTTATTTTACCTGCCGTAGCCATGGGAACGATTCCCCTCGCCGTAATCGCACGTATGACAAGATCAAGTATGCTAGAAGTTTTAGGTGAAGATTATATCCGAACTGCAAAAGCAAAAGGTCTTTCGCGCTACCGTACTGTTGCTGTTCATGCCCTTCGAAATGCTCTCATTCCAATTGTAACTATCGTTGGTCTTATGTTTGGCTCAATTATTACTGGAGCCATTTTAACAGAAACAATTTTTTCTTGGCCTGGTATCGGAAGATGGCTTGTTGCAAGTATCAATGCTCGCGACTATCCCGTTATTCAAGGTGGAGTTTTGTTTATCGCCACGATGATTGTCATTATTAATGTACTAGTCGATTTAGCTTATGCAGTCGTTAACCCAAAGATGAGAGGTTAAGATGTCTGAAGTCGCTATGACCCCAATTCAAGACGAGCATGTCCCAGATTCATTTCTTAGAGAATTCTGGAATCACTTTAAGCCTAATAAAGGTGCTGTTGTTGGACTTGCACTGATTATTGCGTTTGTTATTATTGCTATTTTAGCACCACTGCTTGCCCCATATGATCCAACTCTTTTACAAGATAATGCCTTAAGACTTCCGCCGATTTGGGCAGAAGCTGGCACTTGGTCATACCCGCTTGGAACAGATGATGTTGGTCGAGATATTTTATCAAGACTTATTCACGGTGCTCGCATATCCATGGGTATTGGTTTTGCTGTTGTAATCTTATCTTTAAGCATGGGTCTTTTCCTTGGTATCTTTGCCGGTTATTACGGTGGAAAGGTTGATCGTCTTATTATGCGATTTATCGATATCGTCATGGCCTTCCCTTCCATTCTTTTGGCCATTACAGTTGTATCTGTCATGGGCCCCGGAATTAGCAACGCCATCATTGCCGTTGCCATCGTCGCTGTTCCAAACTTTACAAGAATTGTTAGAGCATCGGTTATGGCCGAAAGAAAAAAACAATACGTCATGGCCTCAAAAACTTTTGGTGCTAGTGATTTAAGAATCATGTTTAATGAAATCCTTCCAAATTGTTTGGCTCCACTCATTGTTCAAGCAACACTCGGTTTTTCAGATGGTATTTTGAATGCCGCAGCCCTTGGCTTTTTAGGACTTGGTGCTCAGCCACCAACTCCAGAATGGGGAACGATGCTAGCTGATAGCCGTCCTTTTATTGAAAGCTCTCCTTGGATGGTAACTCTTCCTGGCTTATGTATTTTATTTTCAGTTTTAGGATTTAATCTTTTTGGTGATGGCCTACGTGATGCGCTTGATCCGAGGCTAAAGAAATAGGATGACTATGCTCTTAGAAATTGAAGATTTATCCATCACATTTGATACCGCAAAGGGTCCGCTTTCTGCTACCAGACAGATTAGTTTTAGTCTTGAAGAAGGCGAAACTTTAGGAATCGTTGGTGAATCGGGTTGTGGAAAAAGTATTACAAATCTAGCGATCATGGGTTTACTTCCAGATACGGCAACGATCACAGCAAAGAAAATGATCTTTGACGGCGTTGATCTTCAAACAATCAAAGAAAATGATTTTAGAAAAATTCGTGGTGCAAAAATTGGAATGATCTTTCAAGATCCCATGTCTGCTCTTAACCCTAGCTTTACGGTAGGCTTCCAGATTGATGAAACGTTAAAAATTCATTGTCCTGAAATGGATAAATCTGCTCGCGGTGCTAGAGCCTTAGAGCTTATGCATCAAGTTGGTATTCCTGCACCTGCCGAGCGACTAAAAAACTATGCTCACGAGCTTTCAGGTGGCATGAGCCAACGTGTGATGATTGCCATGGCGATTGCTTGTAAACCCAAACTTCTTATTGCTGATGAACCTACAACAGCATTAGATGTGACGATTCAAGCGCAAATCATGAAGCTCTTAAAAGATCTTCAAAAAGAATATCAAATGGCGATGATCTTAGTGACTCACGATCTTGGTGTTGTAGCTCAAAATGCAGATCGAATTCAAGTGATGTATGCCGGAGAAATTGTTGAGAGCGCAAAATCAAAAGTGCTTTTACAAGACCCAAAACACCCTTACACCGATGGTCTATTAAGTTCACTGCCAGGTAAAAAGGCAACAGCTTTTAGAGCACCTCTACCAAGTATCGCTGGTATGGTTCCAGATCTAAGAGCACGACCAAATGGTTGTCAGTTTAATCCACGCTGTGAATTTGCCGATGATAAATGCAAGACAACGCTTCCAAGTCTTGAGCACGATCAAGCTAGAACACTTCGTTGCTTTCATCCAGTTGGAGCTAGTGTATGAATGTTATAGAAGTCACAAATCTAAAAAAGCACTACCCTATTAGAAAACCATTTAAACCTCTTCGTCATGTGAAGGCATTAGATGGCGTTTCTTTTCATGTTAAAAGTAAAAAGACTTTAGGAATTGTTGGTGAGTCTGGTTGTGGTAAATCAACCTTAGCTAAAACTTTAATGCGTCTTGAAATACCTACAGAAGGTAACGTTTCATTATCTGGCCAAGACTTCTCTGTCATGACAGGTAAAGATTTTCACAGCGCCATTCAAATGATTTTTCAAGATCCTTATAATTCGATTAATCCTAGAAAAAAAGCATGGCAATTGATTGCTGAACCTTTATTTATCAACACTGATCTTTCAAAAGATGAATGTTTTAAAATTGCTTGTGAGACCATGAAAAAAGTTGGGCTTAGACCTGAACTTGCTCATCGTTATCCTCATATGTTTTCTGGCGGACAACGCCAGCGTATCGGTATTGCTAGGGCCTTAGTCATGCAGCCCAAAATTATGATTTTGGATGAGCCTGTTTCTGCTCTTGATGTTTCAATTCAAGCTCAAGTGTTAAACCTCTTGATGGAACTTCAAGATCAAATGGATTTAACCTATCTTTTCATTAGCCATGACCTTCATGTGGTTAAACACATTTCTGATGAAATTCTTGTCATGTATCTTGGTAAAGTTGTTGAGTATGGTCCTAGAGATCAGGTCTTTAATGATCCAAAACATCCATATACAAAAGCTCTTGTGGCGAGCTCCCCTTCTATTTTAAAAGAAGCTAGTGACGAGCCTGCGATTCAAGGTGAACTACCATCGCCTTTGAATCCACCATCGGGTTGCGCCTTTCACAAGCGATGCCCAATGGCGACGCCAAGGTGCTCTAGTGAGACACCAGTTTTGGAAGAAAAGTTTGGGCGTAAAGTGGCGTGTTTTGAAGTTTAAGCTGCTAGCCTAATATCAGACTCTTCTTGAATCTCAGTTTCCATTAGGGTTTCTTGAGATTTTCTAAAGATTTGAACTGTTTCGTCTTCAATAGCCTTATCAAACTGAACACCAAGACGATATCCATGAGAAAGCTGTTTAAGATAAACGACTTTTCCGCCCACCATTTTAGTTGGAAATTCCCCGTGGCTATTTCTTAAAATAAATTTTGTGTGCTTGGCGAGACTAAAACCATCTGCAAAATGATCAATAAAGATGGCCATACCAGAACTTGATAAATCCAAAAGACAATACTCTCCAGGGCAGTTTTCAAGTCTAATTCGTAAACCAGAGTCGCGCATATTGAATCTTTGAGCAGCATTTCTGGATGCATGGTATGAAATTTTTCTCGAGATATATTTAATACCCATCCATATACCAAATAGACTTAAAGAACAGGTTAAAAAGCAGCTAATATTCGTAAGGCTCATTTAAGCTCCTTAATAAACCATTCTTGATAGCTTAAAATAGCTCGCTCATAATCAAACGAGCGGTCTTTAAATAATGTTTCGGCCTTAATAAAAAAGAAGCTTTGCTCTCCACCAGCGTTACTAAGCCATACGCCATCTTTTTGTAATTCTTCACCTGTAATTTTAAATGGTAATTCTTCGCCTTTTTCAATTTGACTGACAATTTGTTTGGAAGACGCACTAGCGCTAAAAAATGCTTTTGGAAAATGAACAATCGCATCTTCTTTAGTTCCATGGATTAATCGACTTAAATCACAACGGCTCTCAACTTTAAAAAGAATACCTTTTTGAGACAGCTGATGGACCGTTGCCTTAATGGCATCTAACGGAGAACTATGAAGCCACCAAGTACTATCGACATTAGTACCTAAACGAAACTGCCTTTGTGGTACAAAGCCTAATAAAATTTTTCTAAAGACAAACAAACCATAGATATTTTTATCAAACCATTTCATCCCTGCTAATCGCGTAAAAGGACCAGCTTCACCTACTTCTGAAAAAAGAATTTCTCTTTCATTATTATGCTGTCCATTGATACCGAATAACGAAACTCTAAGTCTAGGATCAAGATAACTTTCATAAAGCTCATGCAATGATGTCACGATCGTTCCGCGAGAGCTTTTGAGGTACACCTCAATACGCTTTAAAGATGAAAGTGCCTTCTCCAACGCGTCCAATCGTGCAGGATTCCCAGCATGTATTTCGCGTTGAAGCTGGCAAGTGTGGGACCAGTTGGCCCAATGGAAGTATAGCTTTGCGCCTGGATCTAAATTCAGAACACTCTCTAATGGAGCTGAAGATAAATACTCTCGTATTGCCTTCGTTCCTGACATAGAAGCCGAACAAGGTACTTTCATATTATCGAGGATAGCGAAAGGATCACTAAAGTCGAAATCTGAAGAATCGACCGCATTACGTGATGAACGTGTAGCGGAGGCGTCAAAGGCCATAAGCCCCTCCATAAAAACATTTAAAAATTGACACCCAGATGTCATCTTAACCCCTAGCTCGAATCTGCCTGAACCTTTTGTGCAATATATATAAAAAACCAAACATTTCAGTCTGTTGTAGCCAATTTAAGCCTTTTGTTAAGAGCCTAGATGAGTCAAGAAATTGCCAAGGCAAATGGGCACCCTACTACCAGCAGATCATAAAGCAGGTTAAAATAAGTTATGGTTCAATTTAAAGCTTCTCACGCCTTTAATTTATTAGAGAGAAATCATTTAGCATTTCAACTCACGCCAATCTCTGTTAGAGAACTTCTCTTTATTACTGATTTGCCGTGTGATGTTTACGGACTTGAAAACGATACGTTTAAAATTGTTCTAAAAAGACGCTCATATATTAATAAAGAAGTTATCAAAGGCTTAATACAAAAAGGCCAGCATGAGCTTTATTTAGCTCACTCTGAAAGAGAAAGCCTGATTCAATATCAACAAGATAATTTAAGAAAAGTAACCAGGTCCTTATCTGTTGGCGATCCACTTGAAAAAGGTAAAAAAGTTTTAAATCTTTTAACTATTAATATGGAGTATCTCTATAGAGATCCTACGAATGACGAAACATTGAGTTTGCAGTACCAATCAGCAAAAAATCTTTCTTCTTTTTTAGCTGCCAATATTGATTTACACGAGCCGCTTTATAAAAGCTATATACAGATGAAACATCATTTTGTTTTTTCTCAACCCCTACTTTCTTCAATTTTTCTTCTTGGTGTTTTAAAGATGTCGCATCTTTTTAATGCTAAAGATGTCGAAAACCTTTTCATTACCAGCTATTTTAAAGACATCGGTATGTCTGCCATTCCAACAGAAAAGTACGATCAAATTGAACTTGATGATGAAGAAAAGAAATTGCTATCAAGACACGCTTCGCATTCTGTTAATATTTTACAGGGTCGCCTCACTCTTGGACCTCAATACCTTACGATTATAGAAAATCATCATTCATTCTCCTTGCTCGCCAAAGAGCTAGACTATTTTTCAAAAAGTTCGAAGCAAGGCGAAGTTGTTGCGGGATTTGAAACAATACTCGTGTGTGTGATGGATGTTATTGCGGCAATGATTTCTGGAAGACCTTTTAGACCTGCTAGTAATCTTTTTGATGCACTTGAGTTAGTTAAAATACTTATGTCTGAGCAGTATCCTCAAGAGTTTAAAATCATCGTGACTTACTTTAAGAACTTTTTCTTTCGAAAATAACGAATTGCTCTGCTATTATTTTCCAACTCTTTGAATATATGTTCTTTTTTCCTTTTCAATCCATCATACATTTCGCAAAATTAAATAGAGAGTATCGCGCATTCCAAGGAACGGAATGTGATAATTCTAAGGAGGGAATTGATGGCTCAAGAAGTTAGCCCGGTTACGGGTATTATCGAAGAAGACCAAGTGTTCTTAGATTTTGGGGAGCATGAAGGCAAATCAATTTTAGAACTATCCGACACTGATCCTGAATACTACGACTACCTGATTGAAAAGAAGAATGAAGGCAATTGCGCGATACGTCGTACTAAAGATAAAATCTTTCGCATGTATATGGCGAGAACGCTTAACTAAGATTCATTGTAATCTTTTAAAAAAAGCCTGTTTATACAGGCTTTTTTTATGTCTAACGAACTTGTTTGTATTGCCAAACTTTTGTGATATTAACCTAATATTGTTAGAATTTGAGGTGTTATGACTCTTAATGAAATCAATGTTGGCCAAACCGTACTACTAGACGACTTTTCTCAAAGTCAGCCAGTTTATTTCAAACTCATTTCTCTTGGCCTATTACCAGGGGACCCTATCATCGTCATGGGAAAGGCTCCTTTTGGTGGACCAATTTCTATTAAGCATGGAAGTGAAACATTCTTCGCTCTTCGTCGCTCAGAGGCGCTTCAAATTCACGTCAAGAATTACGCCTCTAAAATATAGGTAAACTATGCTTCAACAAGTAACAGCAACTCTTCTTCTTGTAGGATTTCCAAACGCTGGGAAATCCACATTTTTTAATTTGCTTACTGGTGGCAATAGAAAAGTTTCTAATTACTCTGGTATCACTGTTGATATGGGCAAAGCTGATATCAAGTCTGACAAAGACGGAGATATACGCCTAAAACTAGTTGATCTTCCAGGTATTTATAATCTTGTTCCTTCTTCTCTCGATGAAGGGGTTACGGTTAAAGCTCTTTTAAATCTTGAAGGCAAAGATGGAGCTCAAAAAGTCTTACTCCTTTTAGATTGGCAACGTGTTGAAGCGTCTATGTCTTTAGCGTTAGCTGTTAAAGATATTGTTGGTGCTGAAAATATCGCGATTATTATTAACAAGGATGATCTAGGCGAAATTGATCCAACGAGAAGAGCCGAGCTAGAAAAGAAGATTGGAGCAAGAGTACTTCCAATATCTGCTCTAAATGCCTCTTCAAAAACAGTCGAAGCATTTATTAGAAGCCTTGATCTTTCAAGCCAAGTTGAAACCGTTAAAAAATTACAAATTACAAAAGAAGCTCATGAATTTCTTCCTGCTGGAGATCACTCTGCAAAAATAGAAGTCATAGAAGATACAAAGCAAATTACTGATCTCATTAACTGGTACCATATGAAAGCCAGGGATGTGCTTGGTAGTCTATCTCGACCAAATGACGCTAAAGCCTTACTTACTCAAAAGATTGATCGCTTTGTTTTAAACCCATGGCTTGGTGGAATCATTTTCGCTGCCATCTTTTATTTCATTTTCGATGCTATTTATACTTGGGCAGGTCCTGCCATGGATTTATCAGAAAGTGTAATCGTCACGGTTGGTGAACTGATCGGTAACTACTTACCAGAAGGTCATTTTAAATCATTAATCGTTGATGGAATATTTGGCGGTGTTGGTGGGGTTGTTGTTTTCCTTCCTCAGATTATGGCTTTGTTCTTTCTACTTTCTTTATTAGAGCAATCTGGATATATCGCTAGAGCTGCTGTCGTGACAGATAGAATCATGGGCGTTTTCGGCTTAAACGGCAAAGCGTTTCTTCCCTATATGTCTGGCTTTGCATGCGCCATCCCTGGCATCATGGCCACCAGAACTATTCCAAATCCAAGAGAGCGCTACGCTACTCTAATGACCATCCCATTAATTACTTGTTCAGCTAGATTGCCTGTTTATATTCTTTTAATTGGAACTTTTGTTCCTGCTACAACAGTCTTCGGTATCTTTAATGCTCAAGCTCTATCATTTTTCTTTCTATACTTTCTTGGAAGTTTCGCTGCTTTAATTATCGCCAAGCTGTTACGTCTTTCTTATTTTAAAGGTGAAACTGGAAACTTTATTATTGATCTTCCTCTTTATCAAAGACCATCATTAAAAACGGCTTTTAAACAATCCTGGAAAAAAGGTAAGACCTTTTTAACAAAAGCAGGAACAATTATTTTAGGCTTATCCATTCTTATTTGGATTTTATCAACATTCCCAAGTCCAAACCCTGAACTTCTTGAGGGCAAATCACCTGAAGAGCAAGCTGGTATTTCACTCCAGCAATCAATGCTTGGAACCATGGGCAGAACAATTGAGCCCGTTATTAAACCAATCGGAATGGATTGGAAGATTGGCGTTGGTATGCTGGTCGCCTTTGGCGCTCGTGAGTTATTTGTAAGTGCGATTGGAACAATCTATTCGCTTGGTGACGTTGATGAAGAAAGTTCAAGTCTAAGAGAAAAGTTGCTAGCAGAAACATGGGCAGATACTGGAAAGCCTGTTTATACATTAGCCACTGCTTGGTCCATTCTCATTTTCTTCGTCTTTTCTTTGCAGTGCACTTCAACACTAGCGATCTTAAGGCGTGAGACGGGTGGATGGAAAATTCCCATCATCATGTTTAGTTATATGGGGCTTCTCGCTTACGGCGGCGCCTTTGTGGCTTACCGCTTATTGAGCTAACGCCCTACCCTCGCCTCTTGGATCAGCAACAGCATGAATCGACTGGCCATCTTTTTCGATGGCCTGAATTTTACAACCAAGATCCTTTTGAACAATCTTATGTCCCATCGATTCTAATTTTTCTTTTAAACGTGATGGTATCTCAACTTCTTCAAATCTTAATTGATCAGGTGCCCATTGTTGGTGATAACGAAGCGCTGAGACTGACTCCCAAAGAGGAAGGTCAAATTCAAGTCGATTAAGCAGTGTTTGCGCCACACAAGTTAAAATTCTTGTGCCCGAAGGTGTTCCAAGCGCCATAAAGGGCTTTCCATATTTTAAAACAATTGTTGGCGACATACTTGAAAGTGGACGCTTTTGTGGCTCAACAAGATTTTGATTACTTCCAACTGCACCAAAAAGGTTCATAGCACCCGCCTTAGTTGAGAAATCATCCATTTCGTTATTGAGAACGATACCTGTCCCCTGTGCGACAACTCCTGAACCAAACCAGCCATTAATTGTTTGGGTAGACGAAACAACTAAGCCTTCATTATCCATAACACTAAAATGTGTTGTTTCATCATGCTCAGTAAAGTCGAACGATCCAGCTTGAACTTCACTTTGTTTAAGAGCTTTATCATTTGGAATCTTCACTCGAACTTTTCCGGCAAAATGTTTTGATGTTAATTGTTCTGTTGGAACTTTGACAAAATCCGCGTCACCTAAATGAGTCGCACGATCAGCAAAAGCTTGTTGCATGGCCGAAGAAATAAGGTGAACACTTCTGTAGTCTTGAGGTCCAAAAGTTTTCAAATGATCTTTTTCAACAGTATTTAAAATTTGAATCACATGAATTCCTCCTGAGCTTGGAGGTGACATTGAGTAAATATCAAATTCATTATAGCTGCCATAAACAGGCTTTCGCATTTTCACATTATAAATATCAAGGTCTTTTTGAGTCATTAAGCCACCATGGCGCTGGTGCTCTTGGATGATTTTCTGTGCCACTTCGCCTTTATAAAATCCATCGTGACCTTTTTTTGCGATAACTTCTAGCGTCTTGGCCAAATCTTCTTGGACTAAAACTTCTCCCTCAATTTTTGGAGAGCCATCAGTATGTAAAAATATTTTTTTAGAATCTTTATACGTTGAAAGAACATCTGATCTTGCCTTAATCGCTCTAGCTAGCTCAGGGTAAATAGAAAATCCTTTTCGGGCTAATTCGATTGAAGGTTTAAGCACTTCAGCGAGGTCCAGTAAACCATATCGACGATGAACTTCAATGACTCCAGCGACTAGGCCTGGAACACCGACAGCAAAAATTCCATCTAAAGATTTACCTTTAATCTCTTTGCCATTTTTATCTAGATACATTTTTGAATTAGACTTAAGAGGTGCTTTTTCACGAAAATCAAAAGCGATGGGTGCTTCTAGGCTAGGCCCGTGCAGTAGCAAGAATCCTCCGCCTCCAATTCCAGTTGATTGAGGTCTTTCAACCGAAATAGTGAACGAGATAGCCGCAGCAGCATCAACAGCATTCCCACCTAGGGCGAACATTCTGGCGCCTGCCTGACTTGCCGCATCACCTTGGGTCGCAATAGCCCATTTTTGACCACTTGCCTCGTGTCCTTCTCGAGTTTGTCCTGCAGCTAAGGGGGCAGTGACGATATTATTTGAAAATTGGGCACAACTTGTAAGTAGTACTAAAGCTAAAACAAACTTCATAGGGACTCCGGCTTAATCAATATTGAGCATAATCCTAACAGAATCCTAATCCGAAAGCATACCCGCTTTGATATGTATAACGCAGATCAAATCTTCTCTAAGGGAGTTTATATGCGTTTTACTTGCTTATTATTGGCCTTCATTTTTGCACAACCATCTTTCGCCCTTATAAAGGTCAACGGCGCCGGAGCAACATTTCCATACCCGATCTATTCAAAGTGGTTTTCAGAATATCAAAAATTAAATAAGGATGTTCAGTTTAATTATCAATCGATTGGCTCAGGTGGAGGAATTCGCCAAGTCATTAAAGAAACGGTTGATTTTGGTGCAACTGATGCTCCAATGCTTGATAAAGAAACATCAAAAGTAAAATACTCCATTCAACATATTCCAACTATTCTTGGTGCGGTGACTATCGCTTACAATGTTGAAGGTTTAAATGGTGAGTTAAAACTTGATGGAAAAACCCTTGTTAATATCTATCTTGGTAATATTGCAAAATGGAATCATCAAGATATTAAAAAACTTAATCCGACTCTAAATCTTCCAGAAAAAGATATCCTTCCTGTCTATAGAGCTGATGGATCTGGGACGACGAATATTTTCACAGACTATCTTGCGACAATATCAAGTGACTTTAAAGAAAAAGTTGGTCAAGGAAAAGCAGTCTCATGGCCTGCTGGAATTGGTGGAAAAGGAAACGAAGGCGTTACAAATATGGTGAAGCAGACTCCAGGTGCGATTGGTTATATCGAGCTTGCTTATGCTTTAAACAATAATCTTAAAACCGTGGCTCTTAAAAATGCTGCAGGAAATTTCATTCAACCTTCAATTGAAGGAATCAGCGCCTCTGCTGCGAAAACTGATATAGCAAAACATGGCTTTAAAGGCTCAATCGTTAATGCAGCTGATGCCAACGCTTACCCTATTTCTGCTTTTACTTATATTTTGTTGCCTAACAAAGCCGAAACAGTGCAACTTAAAGAAGTGAAGAAGTTTCTTCTTTGGGCATTAAGTGATGGACAAGAATTTGCAAAAGAGCTTCACTACGCCCCACTTCCAAAAAACCTGGCTGCCCAGTTATTAGAGGTTGTTAAGAAAAGTGGAACAAACTAAAGAACAGTTTAAATTTTTAAGTCAGCATAAACTCCAAACTCGTCTATCGGGTGAGTTTGGAGATAAAATTGCCAAAATAGTCATGCAGACCGTTGCCATAGCGATTTTGGCGACTCTGATTTTGATGGTTATTCTCTTAGTTCAAATGTCCTCTGAAGCTATCAATGAGTTTGGTTCTGATTTTTTAACCAATAGTACATGGGATCCAATCTCAGAAGAATTTGGGGTTCTCTCCTTTTTATATGGAACTCTCATTACATCAATCTTAGCACTGTTAATTGCTGCACCTATTAGTGTTATGGTTGCTATTTTCATCACAGAAATTTTACCTTTAAAACTTGGCCAGGTCCTTGGTCTTTTTGTGGAAATGATCGCAGCGATTCCTTCAATTGTTTTTGGTCTTTGGGGGCTCTTTTTCCTTGCTCCACTAGTTCGTGAATCGATAACTCCATTTTTAAAATCAACACTTGGCTTTTTACCATTTTTTCAAGGACCAAGCTTTGGCATAGGAATACTCACAGCTTCAATCATTCTTGCCACCATGATACTACCAACCATCACTTCAATTACACGTGAGGTTTTTAAAACAATTCCTCAGCATCAAAAAGAAGCTGCACTGGCCTTGGGTGCAACAAGAGAAGAGATGATTAAACTTGCAGTACTTAGACCTTCTTTTTCAGGAATAACGGGTGCCATCGTTTTAGGTTTTGGTAGAGCACTCGGAGAGACGATGGCCGTCGCCATGGTTATTGGTAATTCATCTAAAATTACTCTTTCTTTATTTGCACCTGGTGCGACAATGTCGTCAGTTATTGCTAATGAGTATGCCGAGGCAAGTGCTGGATTGCATCTTTCTTCTCTTTGTTTTGTAGGACTTCTTCTTTTTGCAGTCACCTTGATCGTCAACTCTGCAGCAAGGTTTATTGTTTGGAAGTTTTCTCCTCTTTCTAAAAGTGAAAGAAAAGAGAAGAGATCATGAACTATAAATGGAGAAAATTACGTAACAAGTTTTTTATCATCTCACTAAGTTTAGCAGCTGCGATCTGTTTAACACCGCTTATACTCGTCACAAGTTTTATTTTACAAAAAGGTGCAAGCTCACTTGATCTGAATTTTTTCACTCAGCTACCAGCTCCTGTTGGAGATGTTGGTGGTGGAATGATGCATGCAATCTTAGGTACAATCTATATGGTTGCGCTTGGAAGTTTGATTGCTGTTCCTTTAGGAATCATTGGTGGAATCTATCTTTCTGAGTTTGGAAAAGGTGGTATCTCCAAGTCACTTCGTATAGCGACAGATGTCATGACAGGCATACCATCTATTATTATCGGTATTTTTGCCTATATTCTCTTAGTTGTTCCATTTAAAACATTTTCGGCCTTATCAGGCGCCTTTGCTCTCTCTCTTATTATTCTTCCCGTCGTCATAAGGTCTTCCGAAGAAATTCTTAAGCTTGTTCCGAATCATATAAGAGAAGCTGGTCTTGCTTTAGGACTACCTCGTTGGAAGGTTATTCTATTTATCATTGTCCGTGGAAATTTAAGTGCATTATTCACAGGCGTTATGCTCGCCGTTGCTCGCGCTAGTGGTGAAACAGCTCCTCTGCTTTTCACAGCATTTGGTAATATGTATCTCTCATCATCACCAATGGAGCCAATGGCAAGCTTGCCAGTTCAAATCTACACTTACGCCATTAGCCCCTTCGAAGATTGGCAACGCCAATCGTGGGCAGGAGCTTTTGTGTTAATTATGCTTGTCATTGGAGTTAATCTTGGAGCTCGAGCTATTCTAAATCCAAGTGCCATTAAAGAGTTTTTTAAGCGGAGCTAAAATGAGTGAATCAGATAATGTTCTTGAAGTAAAAAATCTAAATGCTTGGTTTGGAAACTTTCACGCAGTAAAAAATGTCTCCAACAATTACTCACGAAAAAGTATTACCGCGATTATTGGCCCATCAGGTTGTGGAAAGAGTACATATCTTCGATGCCTGAATCGTATTCATGAAGAAGTTCCAGGAGCTAGGTTATCAGGAGAGGCTCTTCTTTTGGGACAAAATATTTTTGCTCCAAATGTTGACCCCGTTGAACTTCGAAGGCATATCGGAATGGTTTTTCAAAAGCCGAACCCCTTTCCTGCCCTATCAATATTTGACAACGTCGTGATCGGTTTAAAACTTCAAGGTGAAAAACGAAAAGATGTTTTAATGGAAGCGGCTCAAAAGTGTTTAAAAAAAGCAGCGCTTTGGGATGAAGTCAAAGAGAAGCTTCAAAAACAAGGAACAAGTCTATCTGGTGGACAACAGCAGCGTCTGTGTATAGCTAGAGCTCTAGCCGTCAATCCTCCTGTCTTATTAATGGATGAGCCAACCAGCGCACTTGATCCTATCGCTTCAGCTAAAATTGAAGAATTAATGCAAACACTCAAAGAAGAATATACAGTAATCGTCGTAACACATAATATGCAGCAAGCTGCTCGTGTCGCCGATTTTACAAGTTTTTTAATGCTTGGAGAATTGATCGAGCATGGACCGTCAGAGGTCATATTTACCAATCCTAAAAAAACAAAAACAGAAGATTATATAACCGGGAGATTCGGATGAGTCTAAGTAGCGAAGAACTGCGCACAGAAATTATTAAAATGAGTGCGTTAGTTGAAAAGATACTAGCATTAGCGCTTGATCGTCGTGTTTCTCTTGATGAAATTTTTGCCATCGAAAACGAAGTTAATCAGTATCATAAAAGTATTGATGACGATGTCTTCAAGTATATTGCTCTAAAAACACCTATTGCGAGGGATTTAAGAATGGCCCTGTCGGTCATGAAAATTAACGCAGAACTAGAAAGAATGGCTGACCAAGCTGTTAGCATTACCCATTGGGGAGTTAAAGTTAAAGGTCAATATCCACTAATCAATACGATGACCACTGAAGTTTTACAGATGGTTAAATCGGCTATTGATGCTTTTGTCGAAGCAGATGTAAGAAAAGCTACGGATGTTATTCAAAGAGATCAAAATATTAACGATTTAAATCGCGAAGTGATCAAGGTATTCTTGGGTAGAATGCAAACTGGTGAGATTACTTTTGAAGAAGGATTTTCTGTTATTCGTGTTGCCAAGAATTTAGAACGAATTGGTGATCTAACGACAAATATTGCAGAAGATGTAATTTTTCTTGTTTCTGGAGATGATATTAGGCATGGCAAAGGCGAAAGCATTGCTCAAAAATATCTCAAAGGTGAAGAGGTCTAAATGTCGAAAATCTTTTTAGTCGAAGATGAAGAATCAATTTGTGATATTCTTAATTTCCAACTTACAAAAGCCGGATATCAGGTAGAAATTCATCAAAACGGACAAGAAGCCCTAGAAGCCATCCAAGCGAAGTCAGCCGAAGATCAACCCGATTTATTTGTCTTAGATAGAATGTTACCTGGAGCTAATGGTACTGATATTTGTAAGTTCATTAAACTTTATAGGCCTACAAATCAAAAACCCATTTTATTATTAACAGCACTTTCAAAAACTGAAGATATCGTAGAAGGACTAGATGCTGGGGCCGATGACTATTTAACCAAACCTTTTGAGACACAGATCTTACTTGCTAGGGTTAGGTCACTTCTTAGACGTTCAATCCCTGTCACAACAAATTTATCGAAACAGCAGTCCGATAAATTACAAAATGGTTCAATTACGTTGGATCATGTTCAATGTAAAGTTTGGATCGATCAAGCTGAAGTAGAGCTTACTCTATCTGAGTTTAAACTTCTTCATACTTTTATGAAAAACTCAGGTCGTGCCTTTTCTAGAAACCAACTTGTTGAATCAATTCAAGACGGACCAGTCCATGTGACAGACAGAACGATTGATACACATATTTTTGGTCTTAGAAAAAAACTCGGTGAGCATGCCAATATCATTGAAACGATTAGAGGTGTCGGATACAGAGTTAAACCTAATGAATAGTTTGTGGAAAAAGTTAAGATTAAAGGCTACTCGCGGAGTCTTACTTTCAAATTTTGTATGGACGATGCTGGCCTTGATGATTGGCTATGTCGTAATGCATTTTGGTCTAGAAAGAAGAATGAGTGATTACGTCGTTAAGGACCTTAAAGAAAGTTTATCATTTATTTCTAAGCCCTTCGAACAAACAACAACCCAGCAACTCGTTACTTGGTGCGAACAACTAGATAGAAAATCAGGCAAACGCTTTACTATTATGGATCATGAAGGAAACGTACTTTGTGATAATTACGCCCAAGCTGAAAATATGGTCAATCATGCAGATAGACCAGAATTTATAGATGCCCTGTCTGTTGGTCATGGCGATTCCGCAAGAGCAAGCAAAACAATTGATAAAGAAATGCTCTATGCATCGACAAGACTGATTGATTCTTTATCACAGCAACCGTTAGTTTTAAGAATTGCCTTGCCTCAAAATGATCTCGCCTATTATCTTTCAAAAATGAGGATGCTAGTTCTTAAGAATTTATTTGCTGTTTTTGTCGTACTTACACTTATTTTCATTTTCTCTTCACTTAAAGTAGCAACACCACTTCGAAGACTTGAAAAAAAACTTAGCCTTTTTAAAAGTAGTCACCACACGATTGATCGATCAAATATCGAAGTGGATAATGAATGGGAAAAAGTTGATCTTACTGTTGATCAAATTTACAAAGAACTTGATACTCAGATCAGAGAAGTTAAAGATTCCAATGAGAAGATTTCTACTATTGTTGAATCTATTTCTGATGGTCTTCTAGCGATTGATAAAAATGAGCAGATTATTTTAACTAATAATACTTTTTATCAATTATTTAATTTAGTTAAAAATGATAACAACACTAAAGCTGAGCTTATTGACTATATTCGAGATATTGATATTCGAAAGTCTTTTCAAGATTCGATTCGTTTAAATAAAACTGTGATTAAGAAAATTAAAATCATTGATAAAAGCTTTGAACTTAGAACCTATCCTATTCAAAGCGCGGCATCGACTTTTGGTGCAGTTGGCATTTTTCACGACATTTCAGAGATCCAGCTTCTTCAACAAATGAGGGAAGACTTTGTTGCCAACGTATCCCACGAAGTGCGCACACCTTTAACAGCTCTTAAAGGTTACGCTCAAATCATGTCGACTCTTTCTGCTGAAGATCATGAGCATTTTACCAAGTATGCCAGCAAGATAGAGCACAATGTGAACCGTCTAACTGCGCTTTTTCAAGATATACTCAGCCTTTCAGTCTTAGAGTCTAGAGATTCTATTCAAAAAGAAACAATTCAACTTGATGAACTTTCTTCAACTGTATTTGCTAATTTATCGCATAGCCATTTTTATAAGAAAATTAAACTTAAGACCGAGATTAAACAGAATCAGCTTTTTGTCGATCCTAATTTATTTGAACAAGTGCTAACCAATCTTTTTGATAACGCCATCAAATATAGTGATCAAGATGGTTTTATATTAATAAAATCATTTATTGAAAATGATAAAAATATTATTGAAATTGTAGATAACGGGATTGGAATTCCAGAATCAGCAATGAAGAGAGTTTTTGAACGATTCTATAGAGTCGATGAATCTAGATCGAGGGCAATTGGTGGGACTGGACTTGGATTGGCGATCGTCAAACATGCCATTCAAAAACATCAAGGTCTCGTTAGTGTTCATGCAAATCAGCCAAATGGAACTATTTTTAGAATTGTTTTACCTATTGCTTAACCAATAAGTTTTAAAACATTTTGCGGAAGCTTACTGGTGATTTGTAACATCTGAATCGAAGCTGCTCCATTTATTTCAGACTTTACTTTTTCAGCGCTCGACTGAGCATAATCAGCATCTCTTATTTTTGATCTTGAAGCTTGTGTGTTCAAATCCATTGTTTCAAGGTTGGAACTTGCTGAGGTTAAACGATTTTGAAAACTACCAAGATAGGCCCTACCACTCGAAACTGACTCAATAAAATTATCTAACTTCATAATTGAGTTTTGAGCTGATCCCTTTGAGTAAACATTAATACTATTTAAAGAGAGATCTTTGATTGTCGCCAAGGCATTTTTTAAATCGTAGGACATCCTACTGGTTTCAGCATCACCGTGAATGCCCACTTGTAGATCATATGTTCGACCTGAACCATTGAGTAATTTATTTCCGTTGAATTCACTTGATGACGTCACTCTTTTAACTTCACTTAATAGAGCTTGAAATTCTTTTTGAATCGACGAGCGATCATGATCATTATAAGTGTCAGTCGCAGCTTGAAGCGCTAACTCTTTAAGTCTCTTACCTAAATCATGAACAACACTTAAACTCCCTTCTGCGACCTGAAGCATAGAGACGCCGTCATTAGTATTTCGTGTTGCTTGTTGTAAGCTTCGGCTACGTGAGCGCATCGTTTCAGAGATGGCCAAACCGGAAGGATCGTAAGCTGCGCGCAAAATCTTATCGCCAGAAGCAAGACGTCCAGTCTCACGCGCCTGAACCTCGCGGGTTTCGCTGATACGCCTTTGGGCGATTAGTGCTGGTACGTTGCTACCAATTCTCAAAAAACATTCCCTGTATAAAGGAGTTGCCAATTTCCTTGCAACTCGACCTAAGGCTTTTCGGTCATTCGACTAAAACTTTTACAGTTTTCACTTTTCCGACCAAAACGCTTTGTTCGTTTTTATTGCCATTAACATATGCATAAGAGAGAATATTGAAGAAAATTAAATGCCTAGGAGGCAGACAATGAGCCTTTGGAATTATATCCAACAAGGTGGAGCAATTATGTACTTGCTCCTTTTACTCAACATTATTGGTTTCGCGCTAATGATTTCTAAATTTGTCATCTTAAAAAGAGAGACTTCAAACGCTAGTGATACAGCAAGTCGCCTAAGTGCAAATATTCCAAAAGGTTCTGCTGACAGTGTTCTTGAACTTGCAAAACAAGAAATTGCTTCTTATATCGCTGGCATTGAAGCAGGTTTGAATACGATTAAAATTATTGCTACGATTTCTCCACTTTTGGGACTGCTCGGTACAGTCGTAGGGATCTTGCTTGCCTTCCAAGTTATTTCGCAAACAGGTCTAAGTGATCCTGCTAATTTCGCTCAAGGTATTTCATTGGCCTTAATCACTACAGTAGGCGGGCTTATTGTCGCCATTCCTCATTTCATTGGTCACACCTATCTCATTGGTTCCCTTGATCGTCTTGAGGCACAGATAGAGAAATCGGTTTTAGCACAGGTTTTAAAGTAGGATCGCACTAGTGAAAAGAAGATCGAGAGAGCCATTACATTTTGAAATGACACCTTTGATTGATGTCGTTTTTCTTTTAATCATTTTCTTTATGGTTACCTCTGTTTTTAAAAAAGATGAACTGTCATTATTACTAGCACTGCCAAAAGCGGCATCTGGTGAAAGCTTAAAAGCGAATGAAAAAGAGTTTTTAAAATTAGAGCTGAGCGCTGAAGAACTTGCTGTAGCAGGAGAAAAGATCTCTCTTGAAGAGCTTCCAAGCCGTTTAACTAGTATTTCAGACAAGGCTCAGCCAGTAGAAATGAGAGTTGATAAAGATGTTCGCTATGAACGAGTCATTACTGTACTTGACTCACTTAAGGCCGCAGGACTTCAAAATATCAATCTGATTACTGAAAAATAATTTAAGCGGTATGAACTTCTTCTCTAAACGGACGCCACTTCCCCTGCCATACGTTTAAAGCGCCTTTTCTTAGAGTTCCTGATTTTTCATGAACTTCAACTAAGCAGTACGTTAAGTTTTTAGCCGACTCGTGCAGACCAGCATCCATTGACGGAATTGGATTCCAGGTTCCAGTATTAAAATAGTATCGACCTTCAGGAAAACGTCTCCACTCTTGTAAGTGAGTATGTCCCATAATAACGGTATGAAGGTGCTTCTTCTTTCTTAAAATCGCTTTAGCTTTTTTCTCGTATTTTGGATAAATCGTAATTTGCTTAAGAATCGCCATCGAGGTTTTAAAATTTCGATTCTGCCTGACGTACGTATCAAAACTTGTTTGGATGACATAACCAACGACTTTGGCTATCAGACGAAAGAAGAAAGCCGTGTCATGTATTAAACACCATGTGATGTAAGCAGACATTGGTCTAACTTTATCAATATGTGGACGTTCTTTTTTAAGTAATGGAAGAACTCCAATACAAAATAAACTCCCCCATGGAAGATTAAGAATTTTCTTACCCTGTGGACCATTCACAAAATAATTTTTAGCAGCCACTGTATTAATGGCTTCAAAACGATGACCATGCTCAATGTGAATTCCATTTTCATCGAGTTCTTCTGTAAATTGAAGTTCTGAACTAACCAACTGTCTTAATTTTTCCTGAGCGCCATCAAAAGCAATACCAGAGTCGTGATTTCCAATGATATAAGTCATCTTTTTATTTGGGGCTTGCATAAACTTTGCAAGAGCTCGAAAAAATACTGGATGACCAGATGAAATCGCATCAATTTGTTTACATGTTAATTCATCATCAATGATGTACGAGAAAACACCTTCAATATCGATTTGAATAAGATTTAAAATATCTCCACCTAAAACGAGATGGACTGGCTCTAAGTAATTTTCATTAGTGCTATAAAACTCTAAAAATTCCTCAAAGCGGTCATCCTCAAAGAAGTCTTCTAAGATATTAAGCTGTCCGTTTTTAAGGAATTTTCCTTTTCCAAGATGTAAGTCACTAACAACAAGATAAATCATGATTCCAACAACTCTCCGGCGTGACATACTCGGCCACGACCCGATTCCTTAGCCTGATACATCATTCTATCAGCGATATCTAAGATATCATCTCGACTTTTAGCATCCATCGGGTAACCTGCCAAACCAATTGAAACCGATAAGTGCATTGGTTGCTTAGAATCTTTTGTGACATTAAAGGGATGTTCTTTGATCGCTTTTAACATCCTTTTTCCAACCATTCTGGCCACTTCATCTGTAGCACCTGGAAGAATCAAGACATATTCATCCCCACCGTAGCGATAAATAAGATCGGTTTCTCTTAACGTACGCTGCATCAACTTTGCAACTTCAACTAGTAATCGAGTTCCCACAAGATGCCCATGACCATCATTTACTTTTTTGAAATGATCAATATCAATAAATAAAACATAAAATGATTCTCCATCTGTTTCATGTCTCAATATTGACTCATCAAGATCTTTATATAGTTTTCGTTGGTTAAAGAGTCCTGTCACATCATCGATATGAACCAGAGACTGAAGTCGTCTCACTTCTTTGTATCGCTCCATATTATCAAAACCAGTCCTAAGAAAATGAGCGAAGTGGTGACTTAATCTTGATAAAATTGAGTTTTCAGGAACCTGGGCCAATAGATAAAGCTCCTGGGCACCCTCTTGACCGAGAAAATAAACAAAAAAATCTTCATTATTAATGTTCACTGGCTTGTCTGTCGTAATACCAGACTCATGAAAAACGACTTTTGAAAAAATTTCTTTTGGTAATTCTTTTGAATCTAAACGAGACTTATTCCAAACAATACGACAATGATCTATATTCCAATTTTTTTTATTTCCAAAGGGAAGAGAAAAAACAACAATAGCCTTTGATTGCAACTGTTCTTTCGAAAATAGATCTACAGCACGAAAAAAACCCTTTTCGTCATGAAAATCTCTAAAATTGGTTACAAATGTAAGTAACGTTTCTAATTCGCTCAATGTTCACCTTAGAGTTTTCGAGCCTTTTCAATTTGCATTCTTGTCTCTTCATCAAGATCTATATCATCTTCTAAAAGTTGAATTGAGCCTCTTAATGTCTTCATTATTTTACCAAGTCTCTCTTCTAGCTTAACCTTATCTTCTCTTGATTTTTGTTCACGTATTGTTGCATTTTCCATATTAAATTCTAGAGAATCAATTTTCCTTTTGAGTTCTAAAATTTTCATATCTCGAGACTTAACTTGAGACTGTGTATCCATTGTTACTAATTCCAACTGGCTTTCGAGTTCTTTTTCTCTTTGCTTTACTTTATTGAAATCAATTCGGATTTTTTGTGAAAGACGATCAAATTCTTTTTGCAATGTCTTAGCTTTTTCTTCAAAAAATGCCTTTCTCTCAACTAAAACACGATTGCGATGCTTTGTTTCTTCGTTTTCTTCAGAATGACGTTTCTTTAAGATATTAATCTCAATTTTAGATTCTTCTAATTCTGCTTTTAATGTGAGCTTATCCTGCTCTAATAGTCTTACTCTACTTTTAAGGTCATCCATCTGCCCTATCATGCCAGAGCGCTCTTCTCTTAATTGTTTTATCGTCGCTTGCAGTCTTAATAGTTCGGGCTGGCCAAGGCTTTCTAAAACTTGCCCTCGCGGCAAGGGCTCATCCAGAGAAGCGCTTGAACGTGCACTAGCAAAGTTTTCTGACGTCATATCGTCAGATCCAAAGCTTAGCTCTTGCGGCGGTGCTACCATTGTTGGTGAAGTCTCTTCAGAACTAATATCATCATTCAATTCATCATCATCAGAACCAAAGGCAAGCTCACTACTTGTTGCTTCTTCAGGTTCATCATCGAGACTAAAGCTATCTTCATCATCAATCTCTTCTTTTGAAGAAAGATCAAAGTTTTCTGAATTCGTTGATGTCGCCTCTTCAGTTAGAGGTTCTTGGCTTGAAAATTCCGCCATATCATCATCGTCGAGATTTAAAGCATTCGCTTGAATATTACTGCTGGTTGAAACTATCGTAGGATTTGTGTTTTCATCAAGGTCTAAATCACCTGCATCAGTATCATTACCACCAAACTCAATTTCAGCGTCGCCGCTTAATTCATCCGCGTTATCAAACTCAAGGTCACCACCGCTATTTCCTAAATCAAGCTGTCCAGTTGCTTCGATCGCAGAATCGACTTCATCGAGATCAACATCAACATCTTCGCCTAAATCTAAATCGTCGCTTCCAAGATCAATTGAAACATCATCATCGCCAAGCTCGAAACCACCAGCATCATCAGATGCGCCCAAGTCTAGAGCATCTGTTTTTTGATTACCTGAAACTGAATCGGGCGCATCGAACTCGAGCGCTCCCTCATCAAGTTCAGCCTCGGCTTCATCGTCAAACTCAAGACCGTCATCGTCTATGTCTAAGTCATCATTGCTTGCCATCGTAACCTCTTCAATTTCATCTTCTATATTTATTTCATCTTGATCTAATAGTGTTGTATCAATTTCAAACTCACCTGTTCCATCATCTGGAGATAGTCCATCTTTAAAGCCAGCTGATAGATCTTCATCAGCTGAGGAATCAAGATTAACTTCGAGAGTTGGAATATCATCAACTTCATCTTGAAAATCAGGAATCCCCTCATCTCCAAAATCTAAGTCATCACCATCATCTGTATCAAAGTTTAAAGCTTCTTCATCATCTGGTGATGATGAAAAAACATCGTCAAAAGTGGCTTGAATTGTTTTATTAAGTTTAGATTCAAATTCATCCGCATTTTTTGCAGAGTGTTTATCAATTTCAGCCTTTACCTCAGGATTAAAGCCAAATTCTTTAATGGTTGGGTTTGCTCCAGAAAAATGAGTCAGGTCAACTTCATCAACATCAACCTCTTCCCCATCAAGCTGGTGATCCAGAATATAATCGCTTAACTCATAATCGTTTAGAACACCGTTGATAATTTCAAGCGTTAGTGGCTTTAATAAATAACCATGGGCCGCAAACTTACCTTTTTGATGTTTTTTGAGATCTTTTAATCTCATTCCAGAAGAAATGATGACTCGGCGGATGTTTTCATGTTCAAAAAGCTCTTGATTGACCTTTTCGCAGTATTTTTTATCAAAATCTAAATCAATAAAGAAGATACATCGTTCATCTTCAATTTCAGACTCAAGTCCATCTAGTGTATCTGCAAGCACAACATCGACTCCACTGATAACATCTACCAGTGATTCAATATCAGGATCTTGCGTTAGGAACACTAATTTCATAATAATTTCTTAGCCTTATACATTATATCAATAATAGTCAGATGGTTTACTGGAATCAACGCAGCAAATGGGAGGACAATAATGCCCCTAAAACATATCTTCTAAGTTGCCCCAGTATGACAGAGTGGATTACAATAATATTCATAATTGTCATTATTTATCGGACAGTTAACTTAATCGGAGATGGATTACCGATGCTAAACCTGACTAAAACAGTAAGAATCATTTCTTTATCACTTTTTGTTTGTGGCATTGCTCAAGCAAATGAAGTTATGCCCGCCGCTCTTATGCAGCTTGATGATAGTTTTTCTCATCATGTTCTTGTTGCTGAAAAATCGACGCACCAACTTCACCTGTTTCAAAATGATAACGGTCAACCAAAATTAATTAAAACAGTACAAATGGCGACTGGTAAAAAATTGGGAGACAAAATTTTTCAAGGTGACCATAGAACTCCGGAAGGTGTTTATCAAATGACTGAGTTTTTAACTCATGATGATTTGATTAAACGTCATGGTAAGGCCGGCGAAATTTATGGCGTTGGAGCCTTTGTCATGAACTACCCTAATCCTATGGATGAGGCTGATGGCAAAACTGGCGGTGGGATCTGGATCCACTCTACCAATGATGAAACTAGAATTGATAAGGGCCTTGATTCTAGAGGTTGCGTCGTCACCGCCAATGTCGATCTTATTGATCTTGCTAAATATATTGAACTCAATCGTACTTCTGTTGTTGTTGTCCATAACCTTAATTATTTAAAAAAGGATGCATGGGAAACAGAAAGAAACAGTATTCAAAAAACTGTTGAAACTTGGGCCAAAGCTTGGCAGGACGAAGATATCGAAACCTATCTGAGCCAATACGATAACAAGAAGTTCAAAGATAGAACTAGAGGGAGTTATGGCCCATTCGCTAGTTATAAGCGTGCCGTTTTTAAAGCACCTGGTAAGCCCGAGATTAGAATTTCAGACATTTCAATTATGCTAGCTAATGACTATGCGGTTGTAACTTTCATTCAAGATTATCAAGCTACTAACCTTTCTGATATTGGTAAAAAACTGCTTTATTTAAAAAAGAATGAATATTACGAATGGAAAATTGTTTCTGAGATTTGGACTAAGCAAGGCTTGGAAAATATGACAGATTCTCAAGCGAAAGTCGCCTTCCAACCTTCGATGAGATTCTTTAACACTCTAAATCCAGAGCAGATTATGGAAATTACACCTGCCACTGGAAGCTCGACACAATCGGCGAGTAATTAATATATGGCCAATGCTGATTCAAATGATAAATTATCGTTCATTCTTTACACCAAGCAATTAGCTCCTCGCTATTATGAAGTCAGCAAAAGGTATTTTAAGTTTTTGACTGTTGGTCTTCCAATGATCACTTTCGTCTGTATCGCAGGCTTAATCGCTTTTGCTGTTTATTTTAAACAACTAGAAGTCCTAGCAAAACGAAAAGAGCCAGTCGTTATTAATAATTTGAGAGAAGAAAACACTAGTCTGAGCTCAAAAATCAAAGAGCTTGAAATGCTCAATAAAGATTTAGAAAACAAGCTAGCTTCACCTGTTCAAACAGAGCGAGAATTCTCCACTCTTAGTCTATTTAAACAGATTCAAGGACAAAAAGATTTATCAAAATCACCTGCTCTAACATTAGAAGAAGTTGAAGTCGTCCCTGTCGATAATGATATTGCACTCAATTTTAAAATTGTGAATGCAACTAAAGACGGTGCAAGACAAGCAGGCTACCTTTTTGTGGTTATGAAATCAGGAAATCAGGTTGCCTTATACCCTGAAGACAGTTTTGAACGTGATGAAATGCAATTGTCTTTTAATAAAGGCGAATACTTTGCTACGAGCCGCTTTAGACCGGTTCGTGCCTTATTTCCAAGAGTTCCAGGAACAAGAGAAGTTCTGTTTAAAATTATTATTTTTTCTGCGACTGGTGACCTTATTCAAAAGCAAATCGTTTCACAGACTTTAGGTACCCCATGAAAGAACATAGAGAGCAAATGAAAGATAAGACCTTTTCCTTTATTGGAAAAGGAAGTGTTATCTCTGGTAAATTCATGCTTCAAGGAACAACTCATCTTGCCAGTCATCTTGAAGGCGAATTGGTCATGTCTGATGATTCTAAAATTACCATTGAACCAGAGGGATCTTTTGAAGGTCGCCTTGAATGTAGAGACATTGATATCTTTGGAAAATTTGACGGTAATCTGATCTCAAGTGGAACTGTGCTTATCCACTCTTCAGCACAAGTTTACGGCGATATTGAAGCTAGTCACCTCGTCGTTAAACCAGGCGCTAGCGTTAATATTGAAGGCCGAACCCTTCACTAAACTATAGGAATTCTTTGTAATTCATGACTTTTACTTTACCAAAAGTAGAAAGTTCTTTGACTAGTGATTTATCACCCAAAACAACCACGGTCAGCTTATCCCAATCAAAAATTTCTCCGCCCCATTTGGCCATTTCAGCAGAGCTGACATCTTTTAGACGATCTTGAAAATTCATAAAGCGGCTATAATCGACATTGATGTGATCAAGATAGATGAGATGCTGTAAGAAGCTAGAGCTCTTCTCGAATCTAAAAGGATAACTTCCCTCTAAACGTCCTTTTGAGACTTCAAAAATATTTTCTCTTACTCCACCATTTTTTAACTCAACAAGAAGATCTTTTACTACTGTCAATAGTTCTTTAACCGACTCTGTTTTCGTAGAAGTCTGGATAACTCCCCTTCCATATCGTCTTTGACCAGCAGCAAAGGCGCCCGCTCCATAAACAAGTCCACGACTCGTTCTAAGCTCTCTCATCAATAAAGAAGTAAATCCTCCACCGAGATAAGTTGAAAGAAGCTCAATGGCCTCTAGTGGTTGAATTTCAGCTTCAGTCATAATTTTACCAATTCTGACCTGTGCCTGATTAGATCCTGGAACAGTTACTAAAATAATATCTGGACCCGTCTGATTATTTTTATCTTCATATTTAACATCGCGCTTAAACGTAGCAGTCTTACCAGTCCAGCCACATTCTTGATTTAAGATTTCTTTAATATTTAAAATCTCTTTAGGGCCTGTGATATAAACTCTTTTAAACACATCTGAATTAAAATATTCAAGCTTCTTCTTTAGAAGAATTGGATTATTTAATTTTGAGAGATCCTTAAGTTTCGCAGTTACTGGATAGGCAAATGGTGAACCTGCCAGTGATAGCTCTCTAAAAGCCATAGAGGCTAAAGAGGATTTGTCAGCAACAAGATTGGCGGTAGCATCTCTTGCTCTTTTTATTTCTCGCGCGAGCTCTTTGGTTGGATAAGAAGCATCAGCGAACATATGACAAATTCTTTTAAACGTAGGAATACTATCTTTAACTAAGCCTGAAACATTATAAAGACTATATTCATGTGTAACATATGGGCCAGAACTCACACCAAAAAATTCTAAGTGATCGACTAAGTCTTTTTGTGAATAGCGAGTTGTTCCAAGAGTTAACAGACTAAGAGCTGCTTCCGACTCGCCTTTATTAACATCTGAAAGTGCGCCATCAGCAAAATAGATTGAAACGTCATAAGTTGGAAAACGTTCATCCTCAACCCAAATGACTTCAAGCCCATCCCAATTATATTTATGAACACGTGATGAAATATCGGCACTATAAAGACGAAGAGAGAACAAGCTTAGTAAAATAAAAAATGTAATTTTAGACATTAGTTTGTCTCCTTATTTTTATCCCAAATTGAAACAAAAATGCCTTCAGCTGAAGCGAGGTACTTCTGGCAAACCTCTTTAACTTCAGTAGTAGAGATACTTTCATAGATTTGAATTTCTTTTTTATATTCGCTGTAGTCACCAAAAAAACTTTCTCTAAGACCGACAAAATGAGCGACACCAGCGTTAGTTTTTAGCCCTTCAAAAAAACTTAAGAGATATTGATTCTTTGTTTTCTGTACCGTTCGCTCAGAAATAGCTTGGTCGCACATTTTATTTTTTATATAAGACTCAAGGTTTGATTTTAGAGTAGGAAGACTGACACGATTAGCTAGCTCTCCTCCAATAAAGAAAACACCATTATGTTGTAACGTATAGTTTGAGGCGTAAACATTTGATAAAAGCGGTCTTCTTGTTTTTACTAAAGTCTGGTTTAACCAGGAACTCTCCCCATCTCCAATCACAGAAGAAAGAATATCCATCACATAACTTTCTCTAGGACCTAGAGGCAAACCTTGAAAGGCATACATAAATAATGGTGATGGGCTTGTGCCGTTTAACTTCACTTCTTTTTGTATATTCTTTGTTTTAAAAGCATATTTAGACTTGTCGTCATTTTTATTTTTAAGATCACTTAGCTTAGTCGATGCTGAAATATCACCAAAATTAGATTTAATGAGAGAGTGAACTTCATCAGCATCAACGTCCCCTGCAATCACAATCACCATATTGTTTGGAACATAGAAATTATCATGAAACGATCTAAGATTTTCAGGAGTGAGTGCTTTTAAATCTTCAACTTCACCAATAACGGAGCCACCATAAGGCGTTCCTTTGAAAACTTCCTGCATCATACGTAGATACAGCTTACCTTCAGGTGAATTTTCATAACGCATTTTTCTTTCTTCAAACACGACTTGTCTTTCTTTATCGACGAGATCAGGTTGCAGCAGCAATCCCTTAACTCTATCGGCTTCCATTTCAATCATATTTTTTAAATGGGCCGAAGGAAGAGACTCGTAGTAAACAGTCATATCAAAATTGGTGTACGCATTCGTGCTGCCGCCAAGTTTTTCAATGGTTGAATCAAAAACTAGTGGTGGATAATTTTTTGAACCACGAAACATCATATGTTCAAGAAAGTGAGTCGCCCCTGTTGTTCCTGGGCCTTCATGTCTTCCGCCAACTTCATAAAAAGTATAATAAGACATAATGGGAAGGGTTTTATCTTCAATAACCAGAAGCCTTAGTCCGTTTGAAAGCTCCCATTTTTTTACATCTAAATTGATCGTTGGACGATCAGATGATTTACTTTGGGGCTGTTTTTTAGACATTTCACTACACGAAAAAGTCAGCGCGAGAACTAAGCTTAGAGCTGTAAAAAGGCATCGATTCATGGATTCTCCGATTAGATGACCATCTTTAGGATATCGATCAGATTAGAGGGGTTTATGACAAACTTCAACTACTAGAAATTTAAGCCTTTTGCAGTGCAAAACAGTCACTTAAATTCTCTTCACAGGATGTTAACAAAATGATTATAGTCGCCCCATAATTATCAATGAAATGAGGAGCGACCATGAAAATTGGAGTGCCAAAAGAAATTAAAATTAAAGAAAGCCGTGTAGGACTTGTTCCTGGCGGAGTTCGTCAACTTGTTCATGATGGCCATGAATTATTCGTCGAAACAAATGCTGGTGCAGGTATTGGTATTAGTGATGAAGAATATATTCAAGCTGGCGCAAAAATCCTCCCTTCACTAGAAGCAGTTTTTGAAACGGCGCAAATGATCATTAAAGTTAAAGAGCCTCAGCCAAGAGAAATTGCTTTAATGCGTCCGCACCACCTCATGTATACTTATTTACATTTAGCTGCTGATACAGAGCTTACAACTGGATTAATGAAAAGCGGCGCGACATGTGTTGCTTATGAAACAATCCAATTACCCAATGGTTCTCTTCCACTACTCGTTCCTATGTCAGAAGTTGCTGGCAGAATGTCGACACAAGTTGGTGCAAGTTACCTACAAATTGATCACGGTGGTAAAGGTGTACTTCTTGGAGGCGTTCCAGGCACTCGTCGTGCACGCGTAACAGTCATTGGTTGTGGTATCGCTGGAACTAACGCCATTAAGATGGCGATGGGTATGGGCGCTGACGTAACAGCTATTGATCGCTCAACTCGTCGCTTGGCCGAACTTGATGATCTTTTTGATAACCGTATCACTACTCTTTATTCAAACCTTCAAAATATTGAAGAAGCCGTTATTCGCTCTGACCTCGTTATTGGCGCGGTTCTTATTGCAGGGGCAAAAGCACCAAAACTAGTGACTAGAGAGATGATTTCTAAAATGGAAAAAGGTTCAGTTGTAGTCGACATCGCCGTCGATCAAGGCGGATGCATCGAAACTTGTAAGCCTACAACTCACGAAAACCCGACGTTTGAAGTCGATGGTGTAGTTCATTACTGTGTGGCCAATATGCCAGGTGCAGTAGCTAGAACTTCGACCTATGCTTTAACAAACGTCACTTTAGAATACGCTAGAGCTCTAGCGAACTTAGGTACAGAAGAAGCCGCAAAACGTGACCCAGCCCTTAAGCTTGGGATTAATATCTTCAAAGGCAAACTTGTTTATGAACAAGTTGCTAATGATCTAGAACTTCCGTACACACCACTCGGTTTTTAAAAAAGACTCGCTCTCTCACTCGTTCATGCTAAAATAATAGCTAAATGAATGGGAGAGCGATTTTTTGACTGGTAAAAAACTCATAGACACAATTCTGATCGGCATGATGCTTTTGGCTACCTTGGCCACGGCAGGTGTCTTTTTCTATACTCAATATCTTTACGAAAAGCCTCTTCCAAATCCTGAAGAAGAAAGACTGAAGATGGCCGAAGAAGCTAAAACTAAACTTTTTCCAAATTCATACAAACTCGATAAACTTATTATCAATCTTCCTTCGCGCTCGAGCCGCTTAAGATTTTTAGATATACAAGCTTACCTCATTCCATTTAGCTCTGAAGCAACAGAATCTTTTGATAAATACAAAGCAAATATACAAGATATAGTTATTGAAATTGCCTCTGCTATGGAGCCGGAAGAGCTTGGGACTATTTCAGGAAAAATTCTTTTAGAAAGTAGAATGAAAAAACAGATCAATGCACTCTACGCAAAACCACTCGTCAAAAGTGTGAAGTTTACAGACTTTGTTATCCAATAAAAAAGCCCCGCTATTAGCGAGGCTCATTAATTTTTAAATTTAAAACCAAACTAGTTTTGTTCGTCTGTATAAGTTGCAGTCTTTGAACTATCTTCGATTTTATTGATATATTCTTCAACTTGTTTTGGAGTCAATTTACCTTGCTCAACAAGTTTGTCACGTAGACGTACGTCTAATTGCTTCTCTTCTAATGCGTCACTTAGTTTCATGAACTACCTCATAGTACGTTTAGGCCCTAAGGGCATGAAATTAGCTAAGTTAGAATGAACTGGCAAGGGTTTAACGTACTTTTAATAAGTTAAATCACCTGTACCACAGTTTTTATTGGCAAAACCGAGTATTTTGAACCGGAAAGAATTACTCTAAAGTCTCGAAATTACTCACCACCCAAAAGATCCTCAATATTTACTCAGGTTAGCCCGATAATGACGTTATGAAGTCTATTGGTTTTAAGACATTTATACTTTTTGCTGTCATCCTTCTCCAAGGATGTATGCCTGATAGTTTAACCAAGTTTAAACAAGAGCAAAAACCGCAGAAAACTGTTACGGGTGGCTCGACCACACAAGACACAGCACCTTCAAGCTTATCTTATACTGGTTCTCCTTATAAATTTACGGTTAGTAACCCAATCGTCTCTCAAACACCAACAGTAACTGGTGTCGTCAATTCATATGCAATTAGCCCTGCTCTTCCAGCTGGCTTTCTCATTGATACAACGACTGGTCGAATTTCTGGTACGCCAACTGTTTACTCTGCACCAACCAATTATGTTATCACGGCAACGAATACGGCTGGTTCAACAAATACGACGATTAATATTTCAGCTTACAATCAACCTGCTGGATTAAAGTATAACCTCACCCCAAGCGCGATCATTACAATGTCTGCTACAGGCGGTTTAAGTGTTGGTGGATCTTTTACTACAGCTTCTGGCGCGGGTACTATTAAGCAGCTTTCAGGTAATGTGGTTGAAGTCGAAGTTTCAAGTGGATATTTTGTTTTAGGTGAGTCAGTAAATGAAACTACCGGCGGTTTAGATACCATCGATGAGCTTGATTTTAAAAATGCTATTCAAATTTTTCCAGTCAATACGGCTGATATTGCAAACTTTAGTGTTGGCGAATATGTTTCAACTCCTGCTTCTCAAGGAACTTCTCTTGGTGTTGTGAAGCAACTTCTATCAGACAGTATTGTTGTTGATATGATTAGAGGAACTTTTGCACCAACTGAAACATTAGATGATTTAACCACTTATTCAGCAACAGCTATGACTGTTGATAGAATCAACTTCGTTTTAGATAACGGAGATAGTATCGATCTTAGACCTTCTATCACTGCGGGTGAAGCAATCGATTACGTTCTAAGCTCTGGAACTCTACCAGCAGGGTTTACGACATTCGCTGCTTCAAGCGGATATATCATTGGAACATACAATACGTCACAATCAACTCAAGTCACTGTTAGTGCAGAAAACCCTGTGGGATCTAACTCTGCCACTTTCACGATGGGGCCACTGATTGCAAGTCCTCAGTATTTGAGTGTTTCACAAAATCTTATTTTGAAAGTTTTAAATACTTCTGATTTCGAATACGGAAAAAAAGTCTCTACACCTGATGGTGATCTTGGTCGCGTTATTCAAGTTGTAGATAGCGAATATTTATATATTAAAGTAGAAAGTGGTTCTTTTGAAAAAGACGAATCTATTGATAATACTGACGTCTTTGGTGGTGAAAAAACAAGCGTTCTAGACCTTAAACACGTCTCACTTGTTTTAGAAGTACCAAATGGTGGAGCCGCAAATTTTTTAAGAGATGGTTATATTTCATCAGATGCTAATGGTCTTGGAATTGTCTCTCATATTTTTGCTGACGGAGCCAATCCAGATAAAATATTTGTTCGCCAAACCTTTCCTGGCTTTACGGCCGTAGAACCTGGTACAGCGATCAATATTGATAATGCCATTTCTTATACAGCTTCAGAAACAACGATTACTAAAGTTAGAGCGAATCACTTAGAGCTTTTTGTTGATTCTGTGGCGGCTTTTAGTAAGGGTATGGATATTACATATGATAACGCTGGAACATATGCCTCTGGTTGGGTCCATGATATCAATGCATCAGCCAATTCTTTAACCGTTAACGTAAATCGTGAAGGTTTTCATTACGATGCTGATGTTGATAATGCCAACCCTTTCGTCGGCAGTGAAGCAAATATTTCAAGTTACCGTGCTGATAACACTATTTACATGATTACTGGAAGACCTGTTAGGTTAAACACAACACTTCTTGCTGGTAATGATATTGCCTTTACGATCTCACCTGATCTACCAGTTGGTGTAAGTTTAGATGCAAATACTGGTGTTATTTCAGGTACTCCGACTCAATCATCAGTTAAAAAATCTTATACCCTAACTGCTTCAAATACAGTGGCGGGCGTTCCTCAATCAACAACCTTTAGTTTCAATATTAAAGTCTATGACGTCTTTAGCATTGCAAACACTACTGCAAATGCAACAAGCTACGCGCTTCATCGCCTTGGAAAAGGAAATGAAATCGCGAATTGTATGATGACTCAAGAGCAAATCAATGGGACAAACCAATCTGCCAAAGACATCACATGTATGCTTGAAGGTGGAGAACTTGATATTTATCAACTGGGAATGAAGACACAAACATTTGCCTCAAAAGGTCTTTGTAAATTCACTCAAATTCGCCCTTATGGTTTTTGGAAGTGGCAGTATAAGAAAACAACTCCAAATAACGCTAAACTTGTTGTAGCAAGATCTGGTTGTAGCGGTGGTGGCGGATTAGCGACCAGCGATGGTTCAGACTTTAGATGTCATGGTGACTACTCATCTGATACTGGGTTCGAGTCTGGTCCAAATTGTGATGATGGTATCTTTACTGAAGTCGTCGTGACTTACACAGACACCGATGATGATAATATCTGTGACACTGCTGATGTTTCTACCACTTCAAGATCTTGTGGCGGCAAAAAGTTTGCTTGTATGGGCGGATCACTTGCTGAGGAATATTCAACAACCCAGCTTCAAAATGGTATTCGCTCAACGATTTATCCAAGTAGCACGGGTGCATTAATTGATTATTCAGTTAGTTCTCCTTTATCTAAAGGATTGGTTACAAATAAACATATTGTGAACTACACGGCCAATAACACGTGCTCTACTGCTGATAACTACAACTATAGTACCGAAAGCTGGAGAACATACTCAAACACAGCAACATTTAAAACACTAAGTGGTACAGACTTTAATATTACTCAAGACACTAATACTGTCGTCGGTATCGGAACACGCTTTACAGAAGAGCTTGTTCCTGGCGATGTTTTTTATGTCAACGGTGAAGGCTATACTGTTAATACGATTACAGATGATACAAATTTAACATTAACGAATACGGTTGTTACAACGGTTTCTGCAAACGGAGCTGATGGTACTATTTATTCACTATCACCTTTTTCAGATCCATTTCTTGCTGGATCTGAGCCGTTCTATGAGTTTAGTTGTCTTGATGCTGCCTATGATACGATCGGTAGAATTCGCTTGATGGTTCGTGATTGGGATAGAGACTTTAAAGTCACTGATCGTATAGACCAGTTAACTGTTCCATTAACAACTAATGTGACGAATACGGCGGGTGATCAAACCTCAACTGGTACACTGTTTACAACAGAAGTTCTAAGTTCACGAATGATACAAGTTGGAACAGAAGTTAACACTGTTAACACAGTTACCAATGCGACAGACCTTGAAATGCATTTAAATTCCACTTTGACTCAAACTGCTCAGGCTTATGTACGTCCAATACTTTCTGATGCAGGTGAAGCAACAGATTTATTTGGAAACTATTATAACAACAGAAGCGACTGGGATGATCATGATAACGTGTACTCAACGTTCTCAACGACAAGCTTCTCTTCAAATACCTATTATCCTGCTTTAAATAGTTGTGATGCTACAACTGCTCCGTCTCAAGTTGGAACCGCTGGTTTAGGAAAGTTAAGGCTCTTTGATTACAGATTTCCAAACGATAACCTATAATATTATTGCCAATATTTTGGAGGACGTTTTGAATCGTCCTCTTCTTCTTCTACTAAGCTTAAATGTGCTTTGCCCTTTTTCTTTTCCATTTTAAAGGCAAAATTTCCACTAGATTTTTTTTGCTTCTTGCTTTTAGTAAATTGCAAAAGCATACCAAAACCACCAACAATAGCAGCCAGATGTCCCCATGCTAGAGCTCCCATTGGAGAAAAGAAGCCCGTATACAATTCCATTGCCACAAGAAGCGCACAAAACCACTTAGCTTTCATTGGAAAGATCATCATAAACATGAAGGTGCGATCGGGATAAAGAATGCCGTAAGCGACACATAAAGACGCTGCTATCCCCTGCATCCCGATTAATGGAAACGAATAAACAGAAGTTTCAGATAAAAAGAAATAACCAATCAAGAGATAAACTAAAGCCGCTGTAATAACACTTGAAAGTAGAAATTGAAGATAGCGCTTTGTCCCCCACATGGACTCCAACTCGCTTCCCAAAAACCATAAGAGCAGGCCATTAAAAATAACTGCAAGTAATTGTCTTTCAATTAAAGGATAAGTCACGAGCTGAAAAATAAAACCATGACTTAAGCCTGCCGCTGAAGCACCCAAATAGGTTGCAAGACTAGCACCTGTCGTTTTTACAAGAATACTTTCTAGTAAAAAAAGAACCCCCGTGGCAATCATGAGGTATTTATTTGTTTTAGATAGAGGTGGCATTTGAACTTGCATTTGATTCATAAATTAAACCTTCTGAGAAATCTCGACTAAGACACCACCAGTAGATTTGGGGTGAATAAAATTAACCAGACAACCACCTGCTCCCATTTTTGATTTTTCATAAAGCAGAACAAAGCCTGCCGATCTAAGTTGAGTCGCTTTTTGTTCAACATCTTTGACGCGAAAACATAAATGATGAAGACCTGGACCTCTTTTTTTAAGGCTTTGATGAATGGGACCATCTTCACCATAAGGCTCAAGCAGTTCAATATGAGCTTTTTCATCAACAGCAGCAAAGGCGGTTGTAACAGCTTGATCCTTAACAACCTCTCTTGAATCTTCAAACTTAAGCCCTAGCGCTTCATAGACTTTGACAGAAGCTTCTAAGTTTTCAACAGCGATAGCAATATGATCGAGATGACAGTCGCTTAAATAGGATTTTAGTTCTTCATTCACTTTTTTTTCCTAACTTATTCTTTACTTAATTTATCTAAGGTATTTTTCATCCAAACAGCTTCCTCACTTTTTTCCATCAAGTCTAAGACTTTTGGTAAAAATTTCTTTAGGGCCGCAAGGTCTTCGCGCGAGGTATTTTCCAAGACATGCTTAAAATAGTTTTGATCTTGTTTTTTGAGTTCGACGATTTGATCTAAAAAGACTCTGCTATCAAGCTTTAACTTCTCTATATTTTGTAGCTCAGACGGGCTAAAAAGTGGCTTAGAAGCACTATGGCTCGTCCACGCAAAGAAGGTTAATAGAAGCGCTAGAAGTGGCTTAAACATACAAGCGCATTGTACCTTAAAGAATACTAAAAGAAACCCCTAGCCTATGTCATTTCTTATACTTAGAAGCCTGTTGGCGGATCAATCGCATCTGAGCAATTAGGATTTGCTGGATCAAATGCCGGAGGAGTTGGAGGAATAGGTGCCACACATCTTAAATTGACACAGTCCCCAAAGGTTGGAACGTTATAACATCTAAGGGCACACAGCTGCTGACCTTCTGGAGTTATCCCGGTTTTCACTTTAAAGCAGGTTGGAATATTTTCTTTTCGACAGAACTCTTTGGCCACACAAGCCTGTCCTGGAGACTTACCACATAGAACTGTTTGTTCCGTCGTATTGACGTGAACAGCACATGTATTTGTACTTTGATTACAGCAAAATGATGAACATTCATAATCTGAAGCACAAGATTGACCTGTTGCTAGATTTCCAATCACATCAACATCTTCCAGACATTGTGAAACAATTTCTTTAGACCAACAACGACTATTAAAACAACACTCATCACCACCACAGGCACTTGAGTTAGTACAAGAATTAAGTGACGAATAAAGCATTTCTCTACCGTCATAATTTTTAGTGCTAGCACGACTTAATTGAAGCTTCACTTTCGACGTTGTATTAAGGACAACATCTTGACCGCTATTATCAGTGGCAAGTATTTCTATCGTCGCTACGACGTTACATGAGGCTATCGTTTCGTTTGCATAAGAATCATAAGTTGATACACGCTTATTACAGCCATCCATCCAATCTGAATCTCCAGAAGCAGCTAGTCCACCATTAACTAAAGTTCTAGCTTCAAAAGGTAAGGTTGATGAAAAATGCTCAACACCTGATTGAAGACTCATTTGAGTTGCTCTTGGAAATAAAAAACTATTATACCCTTGGGCCGCAACACCAGCCGTAAATGCCGACTGAAAAATACCACTAGCTTTGGTTGTCGCATTCACTGCAGAAAAAAGAGCTCCACCAGAGATCTGCCAAGTTGACTGCGCTAAAACTCTAAATGGACCTTGGTATTGATGATCAGTGACAATAGTATTGCCGTAAATAACTCCACCAAGTGCAGGTGAAATACCTAGAACTGAAGAAAGTTGAGTCGCATCTGCATTGTCAGGAAGACATCTTTTTAGTTTTTCAGTTTGAGTAAGAAGACTATATCCCCCACCTAGAGTATCAATTTGTGGCTCTTTTGGGTTAATACGAATATTAGTATTGTTATTAACCAAGCCCCCATCAAGAATTTTGGCATACGCATACTGACAGGTCTCACCTGCTGTATCACAAGCCGTATTTGAAGCTGTTAAATTAAAAGTTGGATCATGCTCAATTTTTAAACCACGACAAAATAAGCCACCGTTTAAAGCGTCTTGAGTTGGCTCGACTGTTTCGGCCGCATCAGTTGTGTCGTAATAATTATTGTAATCATAAAGATCATAGATCAAACGAATATTTTCAAATGGTCTATTGCTAAGATTTAAAGCTAGTACTTCAATATCTGTTGAAGGATTAATCCCCTCGCCTCGAGTGACTACTGCTGGGATTGTGACAGGTTCAAGTTCACGACCAAATTTAAAACGTACTTTGATCAAACGATTTGAAAGTGAAGTAACGTTTAGACCTGAAAGGAATAAGTAGCCGTTATAATTTTTTGGAATAGTGACTTTCGTTTTATAGTTTCCACTTTCGGGATCGATAATATGTCGAAGCTCAACCTTTCCTGAATCTGTAATGGTATCAAGTAAGCTATCATCAAGAGTGCTGTCACCTGGGCCAGCGCCTGGGCCTGTTTGATTTCCACCATCACCAGTGGTTGAACTTCCACCAACATTAGCTTTTCTTGTTGTACGCGCAGTTTCAGGCATACAACCTGAAAGGATGATTGATAAGAAAACGAAAATGGTAGTTACACTTTTAAACTTCACCATGCCTCTACCTTATCGGACATAATCCCTAACTTCTTAGAAGTTCAGAGCTTTCTTCATTATGACAGGGAAAATATATCTACCATCAGGAATCTGAGTAGCTATAATTTAATTCAATAATTTCGAATAGTTAAAACGAAATGACAGATTTAAATAAAATTTGATGTCAACATTTAAAGCCAAAAGTTATTGGCTAAATCCTTAAGAAGGATTATTTGAGCTTAGACCACTGCTCTATCTGCTTGAGAGTTCTACTCAACTTGCCCTCGACCTCTAGGTTCATGGCAATCTTTTGCAGCTCACCTAGCTCTTTGAAATCGAGCCAAATCCCCTTACATCCACTGCAAACATCAATGTCTGGTGAAGGCTTACTTAAAAAATATGGAACGGCCCACATTTGACTATGACAGCTAGGACATAAATGAGATTTTTTACCGACATGCTCAAGCTTTCGCTCGGAAGGTAGATCTTTTGTTAGCTCCAAATAGTACGCAAGCTCGCCTTTGTCACACCAAATACCTTTGCAACCATCACTACAAAAATCAAAATCAACGCCCTCATGGGAGAATTGAACGAGAGTTTTGTCATGGCATTTAGGACAATTCATAGAAACCTCAGCTAATTGTAGATGAGATTAGTTTAGACAAAGTTTGAAACTATTCAACCTGCTCAAAAGTTCCACGATCTCTGTTTTTCTTAACACCAGGAACTTTAAAAACTCGACCGTGAAATGAAAGATAAATGCCAGGAGAAACAAGTTTACTGGCCAAAAGTGCTTCGGTCACATTTTGAAGCGCATCAGAATCTTCAAAGCCAAGTGGCTTCATCGCTCCCGTAAAAACAATGGGAACTTTTGGGTCTTTAATATCTTGAAAACATCTCTCGGCCGAAATCGCCATCGTATCTGTTCCGTGAAGGATCACAATGGGAATATTTTTTTCTAACTGCGCCTTAATAAATTGAATCAAAAGCGAGCGATCATCATCAGTCATAAAAAGTGAGTCTTTACTCATGACTGAAAAAACCTGAAGTCCTGTATAAGGCAAACGTAGACGCGACATGATGCGGGCCTTAATAACGGACTCGCGATTGGCCAATGAGCCATCGGATTCGTCGTAAGTTTTTTCTATGGTGCCACCAGTGGTGATAACAACAATATCTTGTGCTCTATTACTCATACCAGGCACTCTAACTTAATTTTGTAACCTTGACACTGGCCTTTTCGCGCCCATCTTGTAGAAGCACCGCATCTTAAAGGAGTTTTTCAATGAGCGAACGTACCGGCAATATTTCAGTTCAAACAGCAGATATTTTTCCTATCATTAAAAAATGGCTGTATTCGGAACACGACATTTTTCTAAGAGAACTTGTCGCCAATGCTACTGACGCCATTACTAAAAGATCAACTCACGCCAGACTTGATAATAAAGAAATGCCTCAGGGCGCGATCAAAGTCACGGTTGATCCAAAAGCTAAAACATTAACCATTACTGATAATGGTCTAGGCATGGATGAAGCTGAAGTTGAAAAATACTTAGCACAGCTGGCTTTTTCAGGAGCTGAAGAATTCGTAAAAAATATGAAAGATCAGGGTGCAGACTCTGGAAAAGATATTATTGGTAAATTTGGTCTTGGTTTTTATTCGGCCTTCATGGTTTCAACAAAAGTTGAAGTTGAAACACTTTCAATGAAAGATGGGGCGAAGCCAACCAAATGGACTTGCTTAGGCGATCCAACTTATACCTTTAGCGAATCTAATAAAACTGAAGTTGGTACATCAATTACACTTCATTTGGCAGAGGACTCACAAGAGTTCTTAAATAAATTCAAAGTCAATGAAACTCTAAGAAAGTTTTGTGACTTCATGCCTTACCCCATTTCCGTTAACGAAGTGAATGAAAAAAATGACGACGAGCCAACGGTTATTAATGAAACAAAGCCTCTTTGGCGTCGTGACCCAAGTGAGCTTAAAGACGAAGACTATTTAAACTTTTACAAAAATATGTTTCCAATGGATCAAGCTCCATTGTTTTGGATTCATCTAAAAGTCGATCACCCTTTTACACTTGAAGGTATTTTATACTTCCCAAAACTTAATCCAATGCGACCAATGAATGAGCGCAATATTAGGTTGTACGCCAAGCAAGTCTTTGTTTCTGATGATGTTAAGAATGTTATTCCTGATTTCTTGTCATTGTTAAAAGGTGCGATTGATTCAAGTGATATTCCACTGAACGTTTCAAGATCATCACTTCAAGGTGATCCAAACATCACTCGTATTAGTAATTACGTCACAAAGAAAGTGGCTGAAGCGCTTAAAAAACTCTTTAAAAATGACCGTGAAAAGTATGAGTCCATCTGGGGCGATATTGGCATGTTTATCAAGTACGGATGTATTTCAGATCCTAAATTTGATGAGGCCATGAGATCGATGGTGGTTTTTAAGAACTCTGAAGGCAAATTTAATACATTGACTGAATACCGTGAAAATATTCCGGCCGAAATGAAAGAGAAAATGGGCGATCAAATCGTATACTTTGAAAAAGAAAAAGGTGATCGTTCTTTAAGATCACAACTCTTGGAGCAAGGCATTCAGACAATTGAAACTGATGATCATATTGATCCTCACTTCACTCAGCATGTTGAGATGAAAAAACAAGGCGAAGATTCATTCCAATTTGTGGCAAGTGATTCAGTCGTCGCCGATCTTTTAGGCAGCGAGGCCACAGGCCCTGAAGATATCAAAGTTAAAGAAATCTTTGAGAAAGTTCTAAACGCTAATGCAGATGATAAAGATAAACAGGAAGTAGAAATTCAAAAACTAAAGTCACAGGGCTCTCCTGCATGGTTTAAAGTTGATGAACAAATGAAGCGTTTTCAAAAGATGGCACAAAGCATGGGTAATGACAGCGCTTTCCCACTTAAGAAGACATTGGTGATTAATCCATCAAATCCGCTGATTCAAAATGCCCTAAAGCTTCATGAGCGCGGCGATAAGAATGATTTAGTTGATAAAATCTGCAGACATGTAGAAGATCTGGCTTCAATTTCTTCTGAGGGTCTTAAAAATGATCAACGTGATCTTTTTGTTACAAGGTCTCAAACATTGATTTCTGAATTAACAAATCTAGCTCTCTAAAAAAGTAAAAACCCATGACAAAATTCGCACATTTTGTCATGGGAGCCTTCTTTGTTTGGGGGAAAGAAGTCTGCTACATCGCTTGAGCGTTATCTGATTTGTTAGGAAAACTCACAACATTATTATTCACAATCTCAAGCCCGTGAGTATGAGATCTTCTGCTGTAAGGGATATGCCCTTCTTCTCTTTCTTGGGCCTCTTTACATCCAATACAATGAGTTGCTGTAGGTCTTGCTTCCAGTCTTGTTGCTTCGATATCGCAACCACACTCAAAGCACTCTCCAAAGGTTCCATTTTCTATTCTAAAAAGAGCTTCATCGACTTTCTTCATATAGAAGCGATTACGCCCTTGTAGTTTTAATAATAATTCACGATCACGTTCACGGCTAGCAAGATCAATGTCATCTCCACCTTTGCTTGACCAGATTGTCTCTGCTCCTAGCTCGATTGCATTTGTAGCGTGGTGATTTTTAATTTCAACAAAAAGTGACTTGAAATTTTCTAATTGATTCTTTTCCATGATTCCTCCAAAAACTCGGGCTCCTGCCCTTTTATTATTTTTTCGGTGATCGCTGACTTTCATCCTTAAAAGTCTCGTAGACTTCATGTCTGTGCTTTCCAAATCCTTGAAAGCATCCGATGACAATACATAAGCGAGAATCATGCCAAGATTTAATTTCGAAATATTAATGAGTTACAGATGATCGGGAGTCAGCACAATGACCCCTCTTGGACAAATTGTCCCCGAATTCTAGAAAGCTTATTTGTATTGGTGGTGGAGAAATGAAACCTTGAAAGAACTATCAACTGATTTAAAGCTGATAACCTTCATATTATCGCGCATATCAGAATTAGAAGCTTCACAGCGCACATAAACATTATTTCCAACCATATCAGAGAAATCTGAAATGGCCTGTTCATATGGAAGTTCATCGTCAGGAAAAACTTCTTGAAAGCTAGAAACCATATCTTCAAAAGCAAGAACAACGTCAACGGCGTCGACTTCTTTGCAGTTTTCTGGTTTTAAAGGAAGCTCACTTTCGCGTACTTCGTATGAAACTGGCAGATCATATCGCGCCGCTTCAATCGCTGAGATAACTTCGAATAGGGCCCGAGACTTAGCCGCCAAACCTCTTTCTGAGGCTTGCGCTGGGGCAATCATCAGAAGATTCAATGCAAATATGATGGAGAGGCAGTTTTTCATTTCGGACCCTGTTCGATGTGATTATTGTGTACCTTAGTACTCGGACTTCGTTAAATATCTAGATGGTATGGAGCCTATCTAATTTTTAATCAAAGCGATTAAAAACGATATTAATGTTCTCTAGCATATCAACAGATACTAAAAAGTAGCCTGAGCGTCCTTCGACATAACAAACATTAGATGAAGAGATACCGGGAACAACTTCCTGACAATTCGCATTAGCAAACTGCTCACCAATTTTTTCAAGCTTACAGCCAAGTTTTTGCTGTAAAGAAGTTACGGCCTGTTTAGCAAATTCTACTGTAGCGCGTGGAATTTCGTAATCAACTTCATCTTCGCTGAGTTGGAAGGCAACTGAGTCTTGAGTGTACTGGTTCGTAAGTGCAGAAGAACAGTTAGCGAAGCTGCTGGCAGAAATCAAAAGGACAAAAATAAGTATAAGTGTTTTCATGAACGCTTTGTACGCCCATTCTATTGTCGTGACCAATAGGGATTCAACATCATGCCAATCTAATTTTTAGATAGGATAAGTTAAAACTATGCAATTCTAAACTATAGGTTCATCGGCAGATGACAGAAAGATTTCGCCTTTATCAACTTTATCTCTCACGATGCTCATGACGGCCTCTTGGGCCTCAAGGACGCGCTCAAGCGGCTGCACTGGACCAAGTAAGACTTCGTCTATCTCTTGGCACATACTCTTAGGTAGCGTGTTATAAAAGTGAGAACGAAGCTCTTTCGTTGCCACTCTAAGCCCCATGGCTAAGTCTTTTATTTTAATAACTCGAAGAAGCTCTTGTAACTGCTTAACACTAATATGAATAAGATCTTCAAAGGTAACCATGGACTCTTTAATGGCCTCGGCCATGGCAGGATCACGCTGTTTAATCTCGCTCAGGACACGAGCACGATCAGCAGGATTTAGTCCTGCCAACATCTTTGCCGCTGCCTCTACTCCACCATTAAACTTTGCCATAACCATCAAGCCGCAATCATGCGGCATACTCCTTCCATAATTTGAATAAATTGACCTTCTTTAAATTGTTCTTTCAACTCACTTAATATTTCATCTTTCTTATTGTAGTCGTATTTATAAAAAGAAAGTTTTTGAATTAAAGAATGACTAACAATTGATAAAGCTGAAAGACGACCAATAGATGCAGCACCGAGACCTCTAGGAAATCCCTTGGCATCAGGTGTCTCAAAAGATTGCTCAACGATTTCAATAACCTCTTTTGAAAAAGTTCCATTGGCTTTTAACAAATTCGCCATTTCTAATGGTAATTTTTCAATTTTCTTAATGCTTGAACCTTCATCATATATTTTAAAATGCTCTTGATTCCAGTTAAGTTGTCTGATCATACAAGCTAGTGAAACTTTTTCTTTAATACTCTGGCTTCCCCATGAATAGGCATCGACCAAACAAGTTGACATTGAAGAAGATAGAATCGCCCTAATAAAATATGGATTTAAATCTTTTTCCATCTTCTTTAATAAGCTGACTAAATTGGGTGATTCGCTTAACATTTTTATCGAAAGCATATTGACTTCAACGGCCAAATCGATGTTCGTACTAGATAAACCAAGGGAATGAAAACTATTTCGTACAAGTTCAAAACAACCACTTAAAGTTAAAACAACTGCTTCAGCTTCCAAATCATTGTTGTTCTTTTTTAAGTTGAGCGATTCTTTAATCTCTCGCATAAAGGAGACCAAATCAGCTTCACGCAAGTAAACATGGGTAACATTTTTATCACCAAAACTCTCAAGTCTAGGTCTTACTGATTCGCTGTCGTAATCAATAATGACTTTTTTATCGTTATTTAAAACTAAGCAGATCGGATAGTGAAAATGGTCACTAAATTCAAGCAACATTGAAATAGGTGCTTTAATCCAGCGAGAACCCAGATGGTTAAAATTTTTTGGCATAAACTCTCCTGCCAAACTTAATCGGAATAGCTGACATCTTTATTAAGGTAGCTTCTAACATAATCTAAAACTGCATCCTCTAAGGCCGTAAACTTGAATGATGGCAGTAATTCCATAAACTTAGCCATATTTGCTTTGGTGAAATATTGATATTGGTTACGTATGGAAATTGGCATATCAATATATTCTATTGAAGACTCTTTTCCCATCGCCTTAAATGTCGCCAAAACAAGATCTTTAAAAGAGCGCTCTATTCCAGTCCCCATATTATAAAGACCGTTCTTATCTTGCTCACCAAGTTGCCACATCTCAAGCATGGCCTTAACCACATCAACGACATAGACAAAATCTCTAAGCTGTTCACCGTCTTTAAAACCATCTTTATGAGATTTAAAAAGTTTTACTTTTCCATTCTCATTGATCTGATGAAAGGCTTTATTCACCAGAGATCTCATGTCTTCTTTGTGAGATTCATTTGGCCCAAACACATTAAAAAACTTTAATCCATACCAAAGAGGAGGACATTGCTCTTGCTTAAGTACCCATTGATCAAAAACTTGCTTACTCCAACCATAAGGATTGAGAGGACGCAATTGATCTATATCTTCATGGCTATCGTTATAACCATTCTCTCCGTTTCCGTAGGTTGCAGCTGAGCTGGCATAGAGAAAGGGGATCTGTGCTTGTGTCGCCCATTGGAAAAGAGCTTTTGAAAACTCCACATTATTAGACATTAAATAATCGACGTTCGTTTCTGTGGTGGATGAGCAAGCTCCCATGTGAAAGATTGCTTTAACTTCACTCAGATCCTCTATGACACCCGCTTCAAATAAATCATCAGCGTGGATGAACTCTGAAAACTTCACACTTCTAATATTTTTCCAACGCTCATCACTTCCAAGTCGATCAACTAAAATAAGGTCATCAAAGCCAAGACGATTTAACTCTGCAGCAAGAACACTTCCAATAAATCCTGCAGCGCCAGTAACTAAAATCATCCCCTACTCCCATGAATACTAGATTTCTTTAAACTAAAAAGTCCTTCATTATCAAATCGACTACTTCTTAGTGATCCAAAAAGTCCTGCCAATAAAAAAAGAATCTTAGTGCCATCAAGTTTAATATAGAGACCATGATAGAGCTGATGCTCTTGATCGATCTCTTTATACTGTGGCGTGGCTTCGTTCAATGTATATTTCAATGAATTTAGTTTTGTAATTTTGGGAGTCATATAAAACTTTCCCAAAAGTGCGAAACCACAAAGACAAGTGGCAAAAATAAATAAATAGCCGGCTCGTTTTGTTCGAAACTTCTTAAAAACAACGATGGCACTGAAAAATAAAAAAATTGAAGCGACAACTTCAAAAGCACCAAGCGCTGAGAAAACTTTCATACCAAGCTCCCCTGCCTCGACTCTGTTTGATAAAGTTGTGAAGACTGTTGGCACGACAATAAAGTCCGTATAGATAACCAAAGCAAGCCAGCTGCTTATAACTGAAAGAACTAACTTTCTTAACATACTAACTTTCATTCATTTCTCTTTTATGTCGACGCTCTAACCAGGGGTGAACAATTATAGCAACTGCCCAAACGCCAAGTTCAAACAAACAAACTAAGGGTATCCATAGTGAAATCATCGTATACGGGTCAGGTGGAGTTAAGAGTGCCGATAAAACCGCAAAGGCGACATAAATATAACGACGTTTTTCACGCAAGGAATACTTGGTCACCAATCCCATAAATCCAAGAATGAGTAAAAGATTAGGTAGCTGAAATACGAGACCCAAAAGAACTAAGATCTTACTTGTAGTCACAAGATATTCTTTCAATGAAATCGTCGCTGCAACGTCTTGAACACCAAATTGCATGAGGACTTTAAATGTAAGTGGAAAAACCAAGAAATAGCCAAAGGCCACACCAGTTGCAAATAAGAGAAAGCCTAATAGTAAAAATGGCTTAATCACTTTTGCTTCATTTTCATAAAGACCAGGCCGCACAAATCTCCAAATTTCAATAAACCAAAACGGTGACGAAATTAAAACAGACGACCAAAAAGCTACTTGAAGCTGACTTAAAATTTTATCAAAAATGCCAAGATAAACAATTTGACCTAATTTTTGATCAATCAAAACCTCACGCAGCGGAGACAATAAGATTTCAGACAATAAATCGCCAAAGTGGTAAGATACAAAGAAGGCAAGGATAAGAATGACAAATACTCTTAGGGCAGTTTTTCTAAGCTCTTCTAGGTGTTCTTGGACACTCATTTCCTTCACAAATATACCCGATGAATTAAGTTCGTTCTTATAATTGAACGATAAGTAGTTAATGAAACATTTGAATTATATGAGATTTATCCTCTTTTGCACAATTCTAGTAAGTAGAAACATCTGGGCAAGTGATCAGCAGCCGAGTCAATTGCTGCGCTGTCTCGCTGGGGAAGAAGCTCGTCTTCATAAAATAAAATCTTCTGGACCAGAATATAAACTCAATCAACTTTTCTTTAACGAATGGTCTGGAAACCCAAGCCTTGAGCTAAGAGACGATGTCTTTGAAAGAGTCTGCAGCATTAGTCATGCCCATGCCTCAGTCAGATTACTCAAAGAGTTTATGTTGGGTGGAAAAAGTATTTTTAAAGCTTCAAAAATAAAGCAAAGTTCCCTATCACCGGATGCCCTTGTGACCATGCGCATGATTACCCTAGATGAGCTTCGTAAACAAATGCCACAGGTCTTCTTTTCTTATGTCGCAGATCTTGAGGTCTACGCACCATCAGCACATTGTTTGGAACAAAAGATCCCCGAGCTTAAAACGTTAAGGGAAAAGTATCGTTACCTTGAAAGTGAAATTTCTAATATCTTTTTAGATGAACATAGAAAAGAATGGATTAGTATTTTTTCAGGGCTTGAGAAATGGCGAGTCTTATTTGATCAATGTAAAAATGAATTAAAGCAAAAAAAATCTAAAAGTTAGTAGGTTCCCATTTCAAATTCAATCCAAATTCATTCAACACAGTGGTTGTAAAACTTTCTAATAGATTCGCTTGAGACTCAGAGTATTTTGCATAGACGGTATAATCCTTAATGCCTAACAACTCTATCTTTAGTCTTGTCTCTTGTTTCTCATTCCATAGAGTTAGAAATGAATCTAATTTAATTAATAAAGAGATTGGATTAAGACCAAGTGGATTTGTTTTACTTGGGACGACATAACTATATTTATCACAATAATCCTGAACAGTTTTTTTGATATCTTGATGACACTGGCCACAGCCTAATCCTGCTTTTGTTGCCATACCAATTTCATTTAGACTTGTTTTTGAATTTTGAATAACGTGTTCTAAGATTTCACTTCGTGAAACACCAAAGCAGCGACAGATCAAATCATTTTGGCATTGATCAACATTCGTTTGTTGCCAATATCCTAGTAATCGACCTAATTGCCAATAAACGGCATGGGCGGATCCTGTAAAGCTTGCACTTTTTTTAAAGGCTTCATGTAAAGATAAACCAATTATTTCGTGACCAGCTTTTTCAAGCTCTTCAACGAGCCCATCAGGGCCATAATAATTCCATTCAGTAATTTTTTCTTTTTTATCAAAACTAATAAAGAATTGAGTTTGATTAAACTCAAATTGATCTTTAGGTAAAGTTGGAAGGCCAAACAAACTCATCGTCATTAGGTTGGGTCTTACGCCATCTCCTCTTTTCTAAGAGTGAGAATTTCGTGACCTTGACCTTCTTCGGTAACTAAAATGGTGTGCTCAAACTGCGCCGAATATTTTCCATCTTGTGTGACAACAGTCCAACCATCTTTTAAGAGACGGCTATGGCGACGTCCAAGATTAATCATCGGCTCTATTGTAAAAGTCATACCAGGCTTCATTTCAGGGCCTGTTCCTCTTTTACCAACATGAACAATTTGTGGTTCTTCATGAAACTCACGTCCAATACCGTGACCGCAGTACTCTTCAACCACACCGTATCCGTGATCATGAGCAATCTCTTGAATAACTGCTCCAATATCACCGATTCTGGCCCCAGGTCTTACCTGTCTGATACCTTCGCGCATACATTGATAAGTCACTTCAACCAACTTCTTTAACTCAGGATTAACTTCGCCTACGAAGAAGGTTTTATTCGTATCGCCGTGAAACTTTTGAAGATAAGTGGTGACGTCGATGTTTAGGATGTCGCCATTTTTTAAGACATCTTTCTTACTTGGAATACCGTGACAGATGACTTCATTAAGAGAGGTACAAACAGACTTTGGAAATCCGTTGTAATTAAGTGGTGAAGGATAAGCACCATTTTTAACGATATAATCATGACAAAGCTTATTAAGGTCTTCGGTAGAGACACCTGGCTTAATAAACTCCTCGATATACTCTAAGGTCGAAGCCGCTAGAGCACAGGTGTTTTTCATTAGTTCTATTTCACGAGCAGATTTAATTGAAATCATTAAAAAACCTTAAAATTCAAATAGTTTGATCACTTTTATGTTGAATACCAGATCCCTGTCAATCAGCCAAAAACCATGGAGTTTTTACATGACGCATTGAGTCTCAATCCAGTTGCCTCTATTCTAAATGAATATATTTATAAGCACCGATAAAGGCTCTAACTATGCGTAAGTACATTATTCTTGTTCTGCTACTTCTTCAGGCCATCGCTTTTGGTCAAAAAGCATCAGCTGATGAAGCAAATATGATCGATCAATATGCTGAGCATATAGATAATTTTAAGGCAGATGAAAGCGGACAAGCTAGAGAGCTAGTCGAACTTCTCTTTATCCGTGAAAGACTCTCTAACTTAAATATCGACTGGCATAATAACCCGCAAAATGAGCAAACTCTTGAAAAAAATATTCAAACCTACCTTGAACTTAAAAAAGAAATGGATAAATTAAGCGACTTTGCATGGCGCTATGGCATGCTGCTTAGAAAGAAGACAGAAGATGAATCTGTTATTACCGGTCACAATCGTTTTGTTGTTTTAAAAATTTCTGACGCCTACTCAGTTGTCAGTAAGAAAATTTATGAAGTGACTTCTCTGTATGTACCAAACAAAAAAATTGTTAAGGGCGATGAACTCTTAACCAATTCTGATTCGATTGAAGCAAGAAAAAATGCACTATGGCTTTCAGCTCACCTAACAATGTTTGATGGTTTTCTAAAAGCTTATAACGGCTTTTTTAGAAATAAGCATACTCGCCATATGATTAAAGACTTAATCAGAGCAAAAGAAGGCAAGGACGTCAGACTAGATGAAGTTGCAGCGATGGCAAAACATAGCTTCACCAGAAAATCGAGAAACCACCTTAAAAAAGGTCTTGAGAGTTACGTCAACTCAAGACAAGACGCTCTTAGAAAATTTGAAGACTCAAGTCTTAGAGAGCTCGTCGCTTCAATTGAAAGTAATGAGTCTGCTCACGACCTTCATAATGAAGTTGATTTTGATATCAAATACTATTCCTTAGGAGATGGATTCTCCCGCCTATTGGCAGGTATTATCGATGCGACCAGTGGGTTATTCGGTAATATCGCGGGCCGTTTTAGATTTAGAAAAGGTTATATGTATGAGCATGAAGAGTATAAAGTTGAGCTGTTAAAGAGATTAAAGCCACTTGATATACTTACTGAGAAAACACCGTTTGCTCTAACCGATACATTTATTCCAGGTCACTACGGTCATGCGGCGATTTACTTAGGAACTGAAAAACAACTTAAAGAAATTGGTATGTGGGATCATCCTGTGATTAGGCCACACCAAGAAGATATCAAGAACGGCAAGGTTATCGCAGAAGCCCTAAGACCAGGTGTTTGGCTTAATACTCTTGAAGAGTTTTTAAATATCGATGAACTTACTCTATACCGTCAGCGAGATGTCCTCAGCGATATGGAAGAGGCTGCAAGAATTTATGAAAGAACTTTGGCACAACTTGGCAAAGATTATGACTTTAACTTTGATGTAAATACTCTAGATAAAATTGTTTGCTCCGAGTTGGTCTATCATGCTTTTGGTACAATCAATTGGCCGGTAAAATATGTACTTGGTCGCCCAACAATATCTCCAGACAATATTGCTGAAGTCGCCTACTACGAACATGGACCAATCTCATTTATCTTAGGAAATCGCGCGGAGCGACGTTTTGAGCCAGATCCAGTTGATAAACTCGATATTGCTGAAAAGCTTAGTTTAACACAGCTAGATGATGGTCGTTTTGCTAAAGAAACAAGACGTTGTCGCGACGTTCACCAAGAAAACGGTGAACTAACACGCGTATGTTATGGTAAGGTAGAAGCGCTCATTTACAAGGCTCCAAATGAAAGCATCTTCGACTCAAATCCAAACTTATACCAACAAGCTTTATAGAACAGGCTTATCAACCTATCAGGCCAGTGACTTTCGAGAAAAAGAAAAACTGGCCGTCAATTCTATCGGCATTGAATATCAAAATGATTTGAGTGACACCGATATCTTAGTCACGAATACACATTTGAATCTCAAAGATCTTGATCAAAAAGAACTTGAAAAAGTTAAGCTCATTATTCATCCTAACTCTGGTTATGATAATTTTGATCCATCAATTGTTCGCTCTCTATCAGCTCCAATTATTTTAGGAAACGAAATTAGAGCACAAGCCGTAGCAACATATATCTTAGGTTGTTTTTACCACGCATTTTCAACCCCTCCATTTTCAACGTCATGGGATAAATCAAGAAGCTGGAAAAGAAAATCACTAGAAGAACTTAATATTCAAATTATTGGAAATGGACATATTGCAAAGATACTTCATCAGTCGTTGAGTCCTCATGCGAATCAAATAAGTATCTATGACCCCTATACTAATAATAATGAGATGAATACGCAGGCTAATTGTATCATCATGGCCTGCAGTTTAAATAAATTGAATCAAGAGATGATCAACTCAAGCTTTTTGAAGCAACTCAATGAAGATTGTGTTTTTATCAATGCTGCTCGTGGTGGATTGGTTCAAATGAATGATCTCATCGAATGGCTAAACATACGGCCTAAAGCAAAAGCTTATCTCGATGTCTTTCATCCGGAACCATTTGATTTTTCAATGATGCCAGCCAATTCTTTTAATACTTCTCACCTGGCGGGAGTTGATGAGCAATTAGATCAACGAATCATCAACTTCGTGACAAAAGTATCGAAAGATTGGCTGAGTCTTTCTGCAAAAGACTTTGATAGTAGATGGAGCAATGTCTACTTAAGTAAAAAAATTATAAAAAATGAATTTATCTAGGATTATACTTAATGAATTTTTTTGAATTTTCTAAATTATGTATGAGACCGCCCGGCGAAGGCGTCTTTACTGTCTCAAATGCTAAAGCAAGAAAAGAGAGCCTACATGATCTTTTGTATCAATCGAAAGAGAATATTCCTCTGCAATGGCAAGAAAGTTTAGTTAAGAATCTCAATGATGGTTTTTCAGGTGTCGCCGTCTTAGGTATTTGTAGTGATACAGGTGGAGGGATTCAAAGAGGAGCCAACTGGGGACCACTTTTTTTACGCGAATCGATGTTAAGTCAATTTGAATGGAGTGTAACTGATTTAGGCGATATTCTTGTTGTTCCTCAGGTTTTACACGATAAGTATTTAAACATTGAAACCATCAAACAGATCAGAAAATCAATTTACAAAGACGAGAATATTGATCTTCCTGTTAGTCCACTGAGTTTGACTGAGCTCGCCTATAATAAGTTCTTAAATAATTTTCCTCAGGCTAAAGTATTTGGCATAGGTGGCGATCATTCAGTCAGCTACCCTCTAGTCAAAGCTTGGGCCGAAAATAAAGCAAAATTAAAAAAGAAAATTGGCTTAATTCACTTTGATGCCCATACCGATCTCATGATTGAACGACTAGGAATTGATTTATGTTTTGGAAGTTGGGTTCCTCCTATTATTCCTCTCTTTCAAGACCCATCCGATATCTACCAAATTGGAATACGATCAAGCGGTCAAGTTCGCTCACATTGGGAGAACAAATTTGGAGTCCATCAGCTTTGGGCAGATGAAATTAAACATAATGGGCTGGAAAAATCGTTAAGTTCATTTGAGCAATACCTGAAGAAAAAGCAATTCGATGAAGTTTATATCAGCTTTGACATAGATGCTTTAGACAGCCAATACGCAGGAGCAACAGGAACTCCAGAAATCGGCGGACTGGCACCTCACGAAGCAATCCTATTTTTAGATTTAGTTGGTCAATACACAAATATAACAGGTTCGGACATGATGGAGATTGCTCCATTTGTTCAAATCGATAATGATCAAATGGCGCAACAAACGACCTTAAAGTCTGCTAGCTATATAACGAAAGTTCTAACTGACTTAATGAGTAAGAGTTAAGCGTTGGCCATTTTAGCTTTTCCTCCTATTGAAAGCGCAGATGAGAACGGACTCTTGGCCCTAGGTGGGGATCTTGAAGTCGAGTCTCTTCTTATGGCCTATAACCTAGGTATTTTTCCTTGGCCAATCAATGAGCGCTACCCACTCGCATGGTTCTCTCCTGATCCTAGAGGTATTCTTGATTTCAATAATCTCCATCTTTCCAGGTCGCTTAAAAAAAGTATTAAGAAAAAAGATTGGGTTGTAACTTTTAATCAAGACTTCAAACAGATTATTCAGCAATGCGCAGATACGACAAATAGAAGTAAAAAAGAAGCTCAAGGCACATGGATAACGAAAGAGATTATTGATGCCTATATAAAATTCCATCAAGCCGGCTATGCCTACTCTGTCGAGGTTAGAATTGATAATAAGATCGTTGGAGGTCTTTATGGTGTTCAGCTTGGAAACGCCTTTAGTGGTGAATCCATGTTTCATACCGAAACTGATGCCTCAAAGATTGCCATTATTACCTTAATGCATCTGCTCAACAAACACGCTGTCCATTGGCTTGATACTCAAATGGTAACTTCAGTTATTGGAGACCTAGGTGGTATTGAGATTTCTCGAGATGATTTCATTAATAATTTAAATCAGTTTAAAAATATAAAAGAAGCTCTTAACTTGAATAAAATTCAACCAATTCATGTAGAGACTTTTATTTTAAGCTAGTCGACTAATAACTTTATTTTTAGACATTTCTTTAGCATCAATAATCCAAGAGCCTTCAGCATGATTAGCGTGAGGTGCATCATGACTCATACGAATAGCATCTATAGGACAGACATCTTGGCAAAGACTACAAAGAACGCATTTTAATATATCTAGTTTAAAATCATCTACAGTGTCTTCACCTGAAGATTTAAGGTCTAATGCATTAGTTGGACAGTGACCTATACAAAGACCACAAGCATTGCACTGCAGGTCACCATCGTTTTTAGTTGTCAGTATTGGAAGGCCGACTTTCCTAGAAGTATCCGCTACAAATTCCTTACGAGATTTAAAAAATGTGACAAAAACAGTAAGTAAATATCTAAAACTAATCCACAAGCCTTGGAAAAAGCCGCGCTTAAGGTAAAGTTTCTTTGAAAGTATCAATTCCTAGCCTTTTGTTTAATTAAGTCTATTATGCCCTCAAAGTCACCATTTTGTCGTGTCGGTAAAAGCTTATACTCAGACATCCAACTAATTCGCTCAACTTGTAGATCACAGCTCACTTTTGCACTGTCTCCAAATGAGACAAATATGAGGTATTTACAAGATTTCTTAATCATATCGATAAATTCAGAATTAAATTTCCAAAAAGGTTCTACTAAAATAACACCTTCAAGACCCGATTCGAGAGATTCAATATTCTTAAATTCATTATTAATAACAGGTCCTTTTGGAGTTCTCATATCTAGTGATTCTGAATCTAAAGGGTTTAGTATTTTAATATCAAAGGCTTCTTCATACTTCTTCCAAAATTGCACTTCGGACTGATATAGATCTGAAGGCAAATAAACTGACCACTTTAATTTTGATGGCAAATATTGATCAACTTCTTCAAGAAACAAAGGAGCACCATCTCCATTTTGATCAAACCTATAAATCATTGAGTTCAGTTTCCAAAAATCAATATTCTGCCACCATAAACGACCTGCCTCACAGCTTTTGTCTGGTGTCGTTAATTGACTTCTAATATCGATAAATCTTTGATCAATAGTTCTAGCATCCAATAAACATTTTTCATCACATCCATGACACTCAAGGCTAGACCACTGGCTACGTGTTCCAATTCTTTTATCAAGGTTATGATAAATTGCACCTGTCGGGCATAGGTCTCTATATTTACCTAAATCGACTTCTTCAAGTTGCACTTTATTAAAGCTAACTTTTGTATACTTTCCGCGAAATTTTTTTGAAAAAAGACCGTCTTTATATATTTTTTTTGAATAATCAACACATAAAGAACAGTTGATACACCTGCCATGATCTAATTGATATCCTCTTGCAAGATCTTCTATTTCATTTTGAAATTCATTCTTTTTCTCATCAGGAAACGATTGATGATGATGCCGAGAAAATTTTTGTAATTGACACAGACCATTTTGATGACAACGTTCACAATCAGTTGAATGATCATTCGCAAGTAACTCGAAATTTGATGATTTAATATTATTTAACTCTTCATCTTCTGTGACCACATCAATCGTATCATTGATAAAATATTCACAAGAACGAACAATCTTTCCATCCACTCTAACAAGACACAACTCACACCTGGCAGATGAGATTATTGCTGGAGAATGACAAAGCCCATAACCAGTTATGCCTTGCTGTTCTAAAAAGACCTTTAAATTTTCAATCTTTTCGAATGAGTAAGACCTTCCATCAATTTTAATTTCTTTGCTTACCATGAAGGGCCTATACTTGCGTTGATCGCTAGTTTAAAAAAAGAACACTTAGCCACTTCTTTTAAGCCGAGTAACTGTGATTTTTTCCAATGTAGTAATCCACTGGTTGCATAACTACAACCTAAACAAGCACCACAGCTTTGATCTCCTACATAATAAGCCATTGCCCTTTTGGCCGCTGATGCAGCTTCATCTGTAAACCATTCCATTAACGGGTACTGAAAATCATGGAGTTTAAATAAACCTGATGATAAATCGAATTGTTGTCTCTTAACTTTATGCCAAGGCGTCCACTGACCAAGAACGCCTCCCCAACGAAACCAACCACCGTTAATATTTGTTTGAAGGCCGGTTTGTTCAAAAATATTTTCAATGAGGGTTCCACCAGGAACTTCAACCACAAGTGGGTTTTTAACACTTCCAGAAATAGTAATCAGATAGGAACCGGGAGTTGTTTTCGTACCGAATTCGTTAAATTGACGAGCACTATTGTTTTCTATCCACCTCATGGCATAGAACTCTTCAGGTCTATGGATATGAACTGGCATCCCTTGGAGGAATTCCTTTCTGTTTGGATAACCTGGTCGTTCACCATGCAACCCAGCTAAAAGGAAATCATCAAAGTCAAACATTGCATTCTTAGGAAGTTTGATATGATGAAAATGAAATGACCAATTAGAATTTTTACCCCAAAGAGCTTCCTGATAGGATTCTTCTAAAACTCTATCAATCGTCTTCGTTATATCAAAATCATCAATCGCAGATATTATAAATCCTTGATCAGAACCACTTGCTCTTGCAGCAAGGAGCATTCCTTCAATAAGCCCATGAGGATCTTTTAAAATCAAGCGGCGCTGACTAAACATTCCAGGTTCTACAGAAGCTAAATTCGTTAATAATCCCCTTGATTTAGTCGCAGGCAAAACATAACGATTCCAATAGCTTTCCAGTGATCTTCCATATCGAGTTAGTAAATGACTCTTTAGAATTTCTTGACCAGGCTCTAAGCTTGCCAGACGATCATAGCCACCATGATTTTTATACACATCAATAAAATGAGCTGAATCTATATTTCTAAACGGTAAATAGATAGAAGATAAATCCAAAACTATTCCTTAATAAGTCGTTCAACCCAAGATAAATCGTCACCTAGATGAAGTTTGGCTCCATATTGACTACAAGGAGCCTTATCGCATTCATGTAGACAAAGTACGGGTTTTATTTTTAATTGTTTCTCTGGGATTTTAGTCAAATTAGCATCGACTAATTTTGCAAATATCTTCTCATTTCCTTTTGCTCGACATTGACCACCCATACATATTGATACGACTTGCTCTTTAGATAAGTTAAAATCATCTTGGAAAAAATTAACAAATTCATGAACGAGATTTGTATCTAAATCTAATTCTTCAATCAAATTAGAAATATTTAATTGATCAATATTTTTATTTTTAATTGCAAGTGACCAACTATTTAGAAAGATCCACCAATTTTGCTCTTGTAAACTCAACGATCAATCTCCCCAGAGATTGCATTAAGCGATGACAAGATAGCTGTTGCACTTTCTAATGAAACATTTTGAATTGAATCACAAAATGATTGAAAATGAAAAAAGCTTGGAGCTCGAACTCTCGTTCGATAAGGAATTCCAGAGCCGTCACTTCTGATATAAAAACCTAGCTCTCCATTAGCACTTTCAATAAAGCTATAATAAGAACCTGCATTAATTTTAGTTCCATTTTGATAGAGATCGAAATGCTTAGCATAATCAGCACTGGTTAATCGAAGTGAACCTGTCGTCTTTGCAAGTCTTGGATCTTCAGTTTGAACAGAACCGCTTGGGATATGATCAAGAACCTGACTTACAATTTTTAGAGACTGTTGCATTTCTTCAACTCGTACAAGATATCGATCGTAAGGATCTCCATTAATACCAAGGGGTACTTCAAACTCTACGTCTTGATAAAAATAATAAGGTGAATTTTTTCTTAGATCATAATTAACGCCACAAGCTCTTAAACATGGTCCACTAAAACCCCATTCAATTGCCTGAGCGGCATTCATCCCACCTTCCCCGTGAAAAACAAGCCAAGAAGGAGCACGATTGAGAATTGATAAAATTTCTTTCAATTCAGTTTGAATAAGATAGATAGCATCCAGACATTTTGTGACCCAGCCAATCGGAAGGTCATGAACCATTCCACCTATACGTACAGAAGATCCCATTAGTCTCGAACCAGTATATGACAAAAATAAAGCACTTACATGACTTCTAATTCGTTGAAAAATGACCGAGGCATCCCAAGCTCTAAGATCTTGCGCCATGGCCGCAAGACTGGTGGAATGATCTAAAACTCGAGATAATTCCATCATTATCATTCGAAGTGCTTGGCAGCGATCAGTCATTTCAATTTCAATAGCCTCTTCAACAGTTTTTGCCCAAGCAATAGCGCCCATCATTGGAGAAGAAAAATTTAATCTTTCAGCGTAAGGAATAAACTGTCCGTAGTGTTTTGATTCTGAAATTTTCTCCACACCTCTATGCTGTAATCCAATTTCTACTAAAGCTCGCTTAACCTTATTACCTAAGACTTCGGCCCGAACAACAAATGTACCTTGAATAGCAGGATGAGAAGGACTTAGATCGATAACTTGTCGGCACAATCTTTCATCATCACCAATCTCTGGAAGCCATGAAAATTCTGGTTTTTTAAAAACTAAATCTTGATGACTTTTAGCTTGATAGACCCAGTCTTTTCGAAGTGGATAGCCAATTATATAATCAGACGTTAATAATTTAGAAGTTTGATGATTTTCAAAATTTATTCCAAACATTTCAGCAATTTCTCGCTCAGGCCACTTAGAATTAAGCCATAACTCTGAGAAACTCTGAATCGTTTCGTGCTCATTTAGATCAACATTAACAGAGATACGTTTATGTTCTTCGAGGTGCAGCAAGTGATAAGTCACGGTAAATCGTTTTTCACACTTTCCACTTGAATAGTCATTCAAATGGTCGGTGGCAAAAATATCAAGGAGAAAAATAAATCCAAAGTCTTTTTTTAATAATTTAACGACATCATAAACAATTATATTATCCAGGTTTACATGTAACAAACCAGATGACTCTTTAAAGTCTAACGTTGGAAAATTCTTATTTAAAGAATCAAGGATTTTCACAATTGAGCTCTTTCTTGATCTAATAACCAACTACTAATATTTTTCTTCATTCTTTGTCTTATAATACTAAAGCCTTCTACTAATTGCTCAGGTCCGGGCGGACAACCTGGAACATAAACATCAATGGGGAAATGTTGGCTCATTCCAGGAAGAACGGAGTAACCTTCAGCATAGAGTCCACCACTTGCAGCACAAGCGCCAATACTCATAACCCATTTTGGCTCTTTTAATCGTCCATGAATTTCACTTAGGATAGGCAAGAGTTTAGTTGTCACCGAGCCACCAAAAATCATCAAATCAGCTTCTTCAGGTCTAACTCTTTGAGGACTGGATTGGTTGTCAGAGATAAGAACAGACGTATGAAAAGCTGCTGCATGTTCTAGAGAACAGCATGATAATCCAAAGGGAAAGACCCAAGGTGATGTGTCTCTCGATTTTACTTCAAGCCAATTTAAAAAAGAGTGACTTGAAGTTGTAAGTACTAAACGATCTAAAAGATCATCTGATAATGTCATATCTCGACCTTTTTTCTTCGACTCTAAAACTTTTCCAACTCACATCACTTGGAAAAATAACGGTACGATCTTTTTCTAGAAATTTTGCTTGTTCTTCATCTGTACAAACAAGTTCTTTGCCATCTTCATGAACCCAACCATAAATTTTTTCATGGCTACCATTGGCGCCAGAATCATATCCAATAAATCTCATGTGAGGACGCTTGGCATTTCTTTCACCACTCATGACCGTAACGGCCATATCAAAAGCTAAATCAAGCTCATTAACGGTACAACTTTTTTCAAAAGAATTAGTAAAAAGTCTTGTGCCATCAGATTTCTTAGGATTTTCCAACCATGCTCTTCTAGAACATCGATATGACCAACCCAAGTCTTCAAGTCCCATGAATAAATCAACAAAGGCAAAAAACCAAAATCGTTCCTCATCTTTAGCAATGCTAGCAGGCCTTACAAAACGCATACAAGTTTTGTATCTTTTGCCGTAATTTTCATGGAAATTTCCAAAGAATTTAGCAAAGTCATATTCACTACGACTCTTCTTTACTTCAAATTTCTTATTAATGGCATCCGCTTGACGTTGTTCTTTTGTGAGGTTTAATCGTTCAAGATCAGAGTACTCAACTAAGAGTTCTTCTGTTCCTGCTTTTCCACTCGTAAGCATTTCCTTTCTTTTTGCTATAGCTTTTCTAACTCTTTGAGAGCCTTGCCAAAGATCTTCATAGAGAATATTACAACTTTTGGAAATACTTTTTTGTTCTTCAAAATTTATTTCTCGGTTCTTTTTTAAAAAATAAGAAAGAGCTCTATTTGCATCGACTTCACCTGTCACTCTATAAACAGGCTCAGGTCTTGTACCTGCTAAAGTAACGCCGAATCCATTTTGCATCCAAGCAAGAGATTCTTCCCAATCAACTTTTGATTTTAAAGAAGCTAAATCTTGAACATCTTTAAACTTAGGATCTTGTGAATTGACTGCAATCAACTGCATATTTGATAACCACCTTTCTGTGGTTGCACATGGGTAATCTCTACAGACTTGCCTAATCACCCCTCCAACGATTCGAACTCGATGAGTAAGTGTTTCACTACTAGGTTGGTCTAGATATTTAGAATTACCAAAAACAAATGTTTGTTGCGGTTCACCTAAAGCGTCTAGTGTTCTTGGAACTACAGCTATGGAAAATGGAGGTGTTGATAACTCGTCATTATAATTATTCCAGATATCTTTATGCTCACAATAAAAGCGCTGACGATAGAGCGAACCTGATCGAGTATCTAGTCCGTAGCCGTGCAGCGACGCTGCAGGAGTTAAAATAATAACATTGACTGATTTATCTTCTGGATGAGCAAATGGCGCAGGGTCAAAAAACAAGTGAGGCCCAACAGTGCCATCAGGCTTAGCTTCTACAGTATTAGGTTGCAGCTCGTTATAAACAGCTTTAATTTCTAACGGCTTATTTTCTACAATATTATTAGAACTACAGCCGTAGCATAAAAAAAATATTGCTAAGGTTAATTGACAGAAACTACGAGTTTGGTCGAAAATCACGTTCATCCTTGAATCATCTTCCTGCCCGGGTGGTGAAATCGGTAGACACAAGGGATTTAAAATCCCTCGGAATTAATCATTCCGTACGAGTTCAAGTCTCGTCTCGGGCACCATACTTTCCCCTTTATTTTCCGCAATTTAACAGTGAACTGTAAAGGAAAAGTCCTATTCCGACTTTGTTGTTCAAGTATCAATATCTATTAGCCGATAAGTGCCTATGAAAAGCCTTCTAACTCTTACGTTTCTAGTGATACTGATCAGTTCATGTGAGCAAAAAACGGCGAGATTTCCAGCAAGTGATGAAGATTTCTGGAATATTACTCCTGAAAGAGACATTAATGTTGTTCACCCTTCAACACAAAGTGAAGAAGTTGTTCGATTGCGCGATGCTAAGATTGTCATTGTAGACTATGACCTAGTGCGAAGAGATTTTCCAACGATTCAACATCTTCCCAATCATGAAATCGATGAGTGGCTTTTAGAAAATCTGGCTTATGTTTCAAAGCCACAAGCCAATCAACACAGAGTTAACACCCCCATTAAAATTACGGATAAGACGAGAGAGGCTTTACGTCCTCCAAAGTATGGACGTGCCTTAGTCTTTGATATGAACGATCCAGTTTCTGGCTCTTCCTTGGGCCTAATGGACGTCAAAGGAAGTGGAAGCCTTAGGCCTTCGCAGGCTGATCACGGAAATGGTGTCGCCACTTTAGGTGAAAGTATTCGTGAATTTCTCTACGAAAACCTCATGAGAAGAGTACTTAAGGATAATGGGCAAGATTTTAAAACAGTTGGCTCCTATGCAGTTATTGATGCTGGATTTGAAGTCCTTCACGCAGATGGTTCAACTTCTCCAGCTGGACTCTATGTAAGACAAGCTCATGTTAGACCCTACAGTGGTTCTGAATGGCTTCCAGATCCAAAGCGTACACAGCTGCAAGCAAAGCTTAGAACATACGGTATTGATCCAAATGAAAATATTCAAGGCACTCTTGATCACCGAGGCATTTATGACTTTGGTCACTATGTTGTTAAAGATGATTTACCACTGATTGATATTAAAAAGCAGGTCCCCTTTAATATGTGGGGCTATGACAAAAATATTAAAATACCAAGTACGGTTTATGACTCGAGATGGTTTTATTCCAAGCAAGATCATCCTTGGTTTTGGTCACACGAGCTGGCCGATAGTTGGAGAAAAGGAACAGCAAATCGAGATGATGTGTGGAATCACTTCGTTAATATGCTCTCACCTGTTGAACAAAAACTTCAAACAGGAATTGGCGGACAAGGAACTTGTCGCCAACTCTTAGAAAAAATTATTCATTAATTAGATATGAATCGCGCGATTCTCACTGGCCGCCATACAGGCTTCTTTGAAAGTCTCTGTATAGGTTGGATGTGCATGACAAGTACGAGCGACATCTTCGGCCGAAGCTCTAAACTCCATGGCAAGTACGGCTTCAGCAATCATATCAGCACAACGAGCACCGACCATATGAACACCAAGGATCTCATCGGTTGAGGCATCCGCTAAAACCTTAATAAGCCCTTCACTTTCATTTGAAGCGCGTGCTCTACCTGATGCTTTATAAGGAAAACTTCCGACTTTATAAGCAATCCCCTGTTTCTTAAGCTCATCTTCAGTTGCACCAACTGCTGAAACTTCAGGCCAAGTATAAACAACACCAGGAATAAGATTGTAATTAATATGAGGTTTTTGTCCGGCGATAAGCTCGGCCACAAAAACACCCTCTTCTTCGGCCTTATGGGCCAGCATCGCGCCTTTGACCACATCACCAATGGCATAGATATTAGAAATATTTGTTCTTAAATGATCATCCGTTTTAACTCGTGAGCGTTCATCAAGCTGAACACCAGCCGCCTCTAGATTTAATCCTTCGACAAAAGGACGGCGACCAACGGCAACTAAACACATCTCTGCTTCAATGGTGATCTCTTCGCCCTTTTTTAAATTCTTTGCCACAACAACTGCTTTAGACTTTGAACCTTTAGCACTTGAAACGGCATGACCTGTTAGAAGTTCAATTCCATCTTTTTTAAATACCTTGGTTAAGACTTTAGATAAATCTTTATCCATGGTGCCAATTAAAGAGTCTGCGTATTCAACAATTGTTACTTTTGTTCCAAGACGAGCATAAACAGAAGCCATCTCACAACCAATCACTCCACCACCAATCACGACTAAACTTTTTGGCTGCTTATCTAAAAACAAAGCCTCAGTAGAAGTAATGACTGTTTTTTTATCAATTTCAATTCCTGGAAGCGTTGAAGGTTTTGAGCCAGTAGCAATGATAATATTTTTGGCAGCTAGAACTGTCTCGCCCTTGTCACCTTTAACTAAAACTTCGTTGGCACTTTTAAAAGAGCCCATGCCTTGATGAACATCAATCTTATTTTTCTTCATCAAGAAAGAAACACCACCGACATTATCGTTCACAACCGCTTTCACGCGATCTCTCATTTTTTTAAAGTCTAATTCAACCTTAGAGACTTTAATCCCGTGATCAGCATGAGTGTGAACGGTTTCATGATAGCGCTCAGAAGAATCAAGCCAAGCTTTTGAAGGAATACAACCGACGTTTAAACAAGTTCCACCTAAAGTTGAATATTTTTCAACAATGGCAGTTTTAAGACCAAGCTGGGCGCAACGAATGGCACAGACATAACCACCAGGACCTGAACCGATTACAACAACATCATATTCTTGTTTTGACATAAGTTATCCTTAAATTCCTAAAAGCATTTTAGCAGGATCTTCAATCATTTCTTTAACTGTTTTAAGAAATGTCACTGATTCTTTACCGTCAATCACGCGGTGATCATAAGAAAGTGCAAGATACATCACTGGGTGAATGACGACCTGACCTTTGTATGCCACTGGACGCTCAACAATATTGTGCATTCCAAGAATAGCTGATTGTGGGATATTTAAAATTGGAGTTGAAAGCATTGAACCGAATACACCACCATTTGTAATAGTGAATGTTCCACCTTGCATTTCATCAATAGTAAGTTTTCCATCACGACCTTTAAGTGCAAGACGTTTAATCTCGCCTTCAATCTGTGCCATCGAAAGACTCTCAGCATTTTTTACAACAGGTACTACAAGTCCGCGTGGAGTTGAAACCGCAACGCCGACATCACAATAATCATGATAAATAATATCGTCCCCATCAAGTTGGGCGTTCACTCCTGGAACTTGTTGAAGAGCTAAGCAACACGCTTTAGTGAAAAAGCTCATAAAGCCAAGACCGATGTCATGCTTTTTTTGAAATTCTTCTTTATAACGCTTACGTAATTCCATCACCTCGAACATGTCGACTTCGTTAAAAGTCGTTAGCATGGCCGTAGAGTTTTTGGCTTCCGTTAATCTTGCAGCAATGGTTTTTCTTAAACGAGTCATCTTTTCGACGCGTTTAGTTCTAACGGCACCACCAGCTGCAACTGCTGGTTTAATATCAGCTGCAGGTTTAGACGCAGCAGCAGGCTTACTCTGGCTTGCACCGAGTGCATCACCTTTAGTGATACGACCGTCTTTTCCTGTGCCACTCACTGAATCTGCTGAGACACCTTTTTCATCTAATATTTTTCTTGCTGCTGGTGAAGGAAAGTTTTTATCACCTGTTGAAGATGAAGCTGCTGGCGCTGAAGCTTTGGCTTCAGCTTTAGGAGCTTCAGCTTTAGGAGCCGCTTTTTTAGTTCCTGCACCTGGCTCAATTGTTGCGATGACGGCGCCGATTTTTAATTCATCACCTTCACTAGCTTTAAACGTAATGACACCTGCGGTCTCTGCAGGCAGTTCCATATTCGCTTTGTCTGATTCAATTTCACAAAGGTTATCACCTTCATCAACTTGATCACCGTCAGCAACTAACCAACTGGCTAGTGTGACCTCTGTTACAGACTCTCCAATTTGTGGAATCTTAACTTCAATACTCATAGGGCTTCCTCATCATATTTTCTATAAAAATGCTTTCTTTAAAATTTCTTCTTGTTCTCTTTGGTGGACAGAGGCAAAACCTGTCGCCGGTGAAGCCGCACTTTTTCTGGAAACACATTCAAAGTTTCCAAAAAGTTCACGCCATCTCATCAGGAAAGTCCAAGCCCCAATATTTAAAGGCTCTTCCTGTACCCAACGAAGATTTTTAGCGCCCTTATACTTTTTAAGGACGGCATCAATCTGCTTTTCAGGTAATGGGTAAATTTGCTCGAGTCTCACAATCGCGACATCGCTTCGATCTTCTTGATTCTTCTTTTCTAGTAACTGATAATAAATCTTCCCAGTACACAACAATACCGTTTTAACTTTTTTAGGATCAGCTGCTTTATCATCGATCACTTCTTGAAATTGACCTTTAACAAGATCATCAATAGAAGAAGTCACACGTGAATCTCTAAGCAGAGATTTTGGTGTGAACACAATCAAAGGCTTTCTAAATTCCCATTTAATTTGTCTTCGAAGCGCATGAAAGAAGTTAGCCGCTGTCGTACAGTTGGCAATAACTAGATTATCCTCTGCACATAATTGCAAGAAACGCTCCATTCTGGCCGATGAATGTTCCGGCCCGGCACCTTCATAGCCATGAGGTAAAAGCATAACGAGATCACACATTCTGCGCCATTTGGTCTCACCTGCACTGATGAACTGATCGATCATGATCTGTGCACCGTTGGCAAAATCACCAAATTGGGCTTCCCAAATATTGAGCGAGTGTGGACTTCCTTGAGAGTAGCCATACTCGAATCCTAAAACGGCGTATTCAGATAAAAGTGAATTATAAATACTAAATTGGCCTTGTTTTTCTTGAATATGATCAAGTCCGCAGTAAGCTTCACTCGTCATCTCATCAAACACTTTAGCGTGGCGATGAGAAAAAGTTCCCCTGACAACATCTTGACCAGAAAAACGAACACCGAAGCCTTCATTTAAAACTGTTCCGTATGCCAATAGCTCGGCCATCGCCCAATCAACTGAATCGTTTGACCAAGAAGCGGCACGATCATCAAGAATTTTTTGCGCTTTTTTAAGAGTATTAAACCCTTCCGGAACCTTTGTCATGGCCGACATAATTTTATCGAGAATCTTACGATCAACCCCTGTGTTAACCTTTTCATCAAAGTCACCAGGTTTACTAAAACGTAATTTTTCCCACTCTTTGTGTGGACCTTTTTTACGATTTGGTAATTCTTTTTGTTTAACATTATTTAAGCGATCAGAAAGTAGATCTTTAAATTCTTTTTGCATTTGCTTTGCAAGGCTTTTAACTTCTGGATCCGCTGCAAGAAGTTTTTCAATATAAACTTCTCTTGGGTTTTTATGTTTTGCCACTAGACCATAAAGATGTGGCTGAGTGTACTTAGGCTCATCACCTTCATTGTGACCATGTTTTCTGTAACAAACCATATCGACGAAAACATCTTTTTTAAACTTTTGTCTAAACTCAGTTGCTAATTCTACGGCATACACAACTGACTCAGGTTCATCACCATTGACATGAATGACTGGACAATCAAGCATTTTTGCAACACTTGTGCAGTAATGAGTGCTTCGGCCATCAACAAAGTCAGTGGTAAAACCAATTTGGTTATTAATCACAAAATGGATGGAGCCACCGACTCTATATCCTGGAAGCTCACTCATTTGTAAGCATTCATAAACAATACCTTGTCCTGCAACAGCGGCATCACCATGAATAATGATTGGCAGGATTTTACTCTCATCACCATGATAAGCATGATCAAGTTGAGCTCTGTTGTAGCCCATGACCACTGGAGCAATAGCTTCAAGATGCGATGGGTTTGGTAAAATTTTAAGGTAGACTTCATGACCATCGGCTGATTCTTTAATTGAGGTGAAACCCATATGGTATTTCACATCCCCGTCACCAGCCTGTGCTTTTTCTTCCATTGAGCCGCCTTCAAACTCAGAGAAAATATACTCATAAGTTTTACCGACGATATTAGCTAAAACGTTTAAGCGACCTCTATGGGCCATTCCAAAGACAAATTCTTTAGCACCATGTTTTGCACCATGATTAATAATGGCATCAAGCGCAGGAATGGTCGTTTCACCACCTTCTAAAGAGAATCTTTTTTGGCCAATGAACTTACTTTGAAGAAAGTTTTCAAAAACATTGGCTTCATTTAGTTTTCTAAGAATTCTTTTTTTCTTTTCAAGTGGAAAGTTTAGATTCTTAGCTTCTGATTCATATTTTTCTCTAAACCAACGACGAACATCAGTATTGAGACAATGCATGTACTCAACACCAATTTTACCGCAGTAAATAGCGCGAAGGTGATCGAGGATTTCTCTTAGAGTTGAATTTTTTGCAAGGCCTACAAATTCAGGACACATAAATGGCTTATCAAGATCGTCTGTTGATAAGTCAAAATGATCAAAAGAGATTCTTGCATCACGATCTCTTCTTGGACGAATTGGGTTTGTGTCTGAAACGAGATGTCCACGAGAGCGATAACTTTGAATTAAGCGAAAAACATTAAACTCTTTTCGCATTTTAGATTCATCAAATTCTCCACCAGACGATAGTCCTTGAAATTCGAAACCTTGAAAAAACATTTTCCAGGTTTCTTCAATCGAATCTGGATTTGATTTGTAGTCTTCGTAGAGACCATCAATATAAGTAATGTCGGAGGCTGAAAGATGAGTAAAATCTTGTCGTTTCATCTTGTGAAATCCACTTCCCCAAATTTTGGGCATAAGAAGTTTAATAAACAATCCCTACTCGTCCTAAATCAATAAGAAAGTAGGCCAACTATGCGAGACTATAGGCTCAGGATAGCATTTAGTGAAGACTAAACTAAGTAGACGGCAACAACTGCAGTACAAGTTTTCTTAATATTTGGATCTAAAAATTACTGTTGAACGAGGTAGGTATGCCCAGCATCAATCTTGATCGGACTTTCGCAGGCATGACTTTCATCTTGAGCATTGCACTCAGTCTTTTTGTCACAAAAATTACAATCTTCGCCCATGATCTTGCCAAGACCACCGCAAGAACCTTTAAGCTCATTGCCCTTAAATAAATATCCGACGCCCATGGCCGCCATGAAGATAAATAGAAAAACCAATGTAATAATAAAATATTCAGTCATCATTTCTTTTTAATATACCCAGAAAATTCAGGTGTCATCCACTCTGAATATTCTTCCTCACCGCTATGATAGACAATAAACACAGGTAATTGATTATCTAGGGCAAATTTTTGCGCTCCCTCAAGTCCCATTGCTAAAAGCGCGGTCGCTAGCCCATCGGCCTGTGTGCAATCTCCACTTTTTTCGATCACAGAGACACTTGCAATCGTGCTGAGTGCTGGTGAACCAGTTCTAGGGTCTATAACGTGGGAATATCGTTTTCCATCAATCTCATAGAAGTTTCGATAATCACCAGAGGTGGCAAGAGCAGCATCCTTAAGAAGCACAATCTTTTGCACCGAATCAAAACCTTTTGAGTCCGGTGATGTTATTCCTAGTTGCCACTGAGTCTTGTCGGCCTTTAATCCCTTGGCCCTAATTTCACCACCAATCTCGACCATATAACTTTCAATTCCATGAATCTCAAGAACACGTCCAACTTCATCAACTCCCCAACCTTTAGCGATTGATGATAAATCTAATCTGACGTCGGCTTGGGTTTTTCGAATCATGGCTTCTGTATCGTGAATAATTATTTTTTTGTATCCAACCATCTGCTTGGCTCTTTCAATCTCTTGAGCTGATGGAATAGTTTTCGTTTTATTTTTTCCAAATCCCCATAGGTCCACTAAAGGACCAACCGTTGGGTCATAAATTCCATCGGTCTTTTCAGCTAAAGCGACAGCAAGTTTCGTCACCCAATGGAATCCTGGAGAAACTTTAAACCAACTATCTAAGGTTTTTTGCTTGTTAAATTTTTGAATTTCACTTTGATCGATATAGGTCGACATCTCCATATTAATAGAAATGAGTTTCTCATTAACCAATCTCAAAAGCTCTTCACTGGCTGGAGTTTCTTTTGCTGGATAATATTTTATAGAAAATGTTGTCCCCATGGTTTTACCAAATAGGGACAACTGATCAGGAACATCTGTTTTAGTACAAGAAAGTAATAGAGCTAAAAGTGAAAGAATTTTTAGCATTTTATTCCTTTTAAAAAAGCCATGAAATTATTCATGGCTCGCGTCAGTTAGCCGCCGAAGTCATCCAACATGATATCGTCTCTTTCTACACCTAGAGACAGAAGCATATTAATAACCGCTTGGTTCATCATAGGTGGACCACAGAGGTAGTATTCACAATCTTCTGGAGCTTCATGATCTTTTAAATAGTTTTCATAAAGTACGTTATGGATAAAGCCTGTATCACCCTTCCAGTCATCACCCGGTTGAGGTTCCGATAGAGCACAATACCATTTAAAGTTATCGTTCTCAGCTTGAAGACCATCAAAGTCTTCAACATAGAACATTTCGCGTTTAGATCTAGCACCATACCAGAAAGTCATCTTTCTCTTTGTATGAATACGCTTAAGTTGATCGAAAATATGTGAACGCATTGGCGCCATACCAGCACCACCACCAACGAAGATCATCTCTTTATCAGTATCGCGAGCAAAGAATTCACCAAATGGACCTGAAATCGTTGTCTTATCACCTGGTTTTAAACCAAAGATATATGAAGACATTTTTCCTGGAGCAACATTTGGAAGACGTGGAGGAGGAGAAGCAATACGCACGTTAAGCATAATGATCCCTTTCTCTTCTGGGTAGTTAGCCATTGAGTAAGCTCTAATGACATCTTCTTCAGTATAGCTTTTGTACTGCCAGATATTGAATTTATCCCAATCTTCATGGAATTTTTCTTCAATAATAAAATCTTTATAATCAAAAGTTAGACCGCCTGGACGTTCAATTTGAATAAATCCACCAGCTCTAAATGGAACTGCTTCACCTGGTGGCAACTCGAGAATGAGCTCTTTAATAAATGTTGCAACGTTATGGTTAGAGCGAACAGTACATTCCCATTTCTTCACACCAAAAACTTCTTCAGGAACTTCGATCTTCATATCGTTTTTAACGGCAACCTGACATGAAAGACGACAGCCTTCTTTAGCTTCTCTTTTTGTAATATGAGACATTTCTGTTTCAAGAATATCTCCACCACCAGAATGGATATGAACTTTACACTGGCCGCAAGTTCCACCACCACCACAGGCCGAAGAAACAAATAGCTTTTGATCAGCTAAAATATTTAAAAGTTTGCCACCAGCTGCGACAGACACTGTTTTTTCTCCATTAATAACAAGCTCAACATTTCCGCTTGAAACTAACTTGCTTTTCGCAACGAGAATAATACAGACCAAGGCCAAGATGACCGCGGTAAACATTGAGACGCCAAGGATGATTTCGTTCATACCGAATCCTATTAACTAATAATTAAAGTTGAATACCTGAAAATGATAAAAAGCCTAAGGCCATCAGTCCCACGGTGATAAAGGTAATACCTAAACCACGTAGTCCTTCAGGAACATCGCTATACTTCATCTTCTCTCTAATACCTGCAAGTGCCATAATCGCAATTGCCCAACCAAGACCTGAACCAAAGCCATAAGTTACACTTTCTGCGAAAGTATAATCACGCTCAACCATGAAAAGTGATCCACCTAAAATGGCACAATTCACTGTGATAAGGGGAAGGAAAATTCCCAAAGCCGCATATAGTGAAGGCACATACTTATCAAGAGTCATTTCAAGAATTTGAACGATAGCGGCGATAACACCGATATATGAAATCAAACCTAGAAAAGTTAAGTCAGTATTTGGCATACCGGCCCAAGCAAGAGCTCCACCCTTAAGAAGATTATTATAAATAAGATTATTGGCTGGAACGGTAATGGTTTGAACCACGACAACCGCAATACCCAAGCCAATGGCAGTTTTAACTTTCTTTGAAACGGCAATAAAAGTACACATTCCAAGGAAGAAAGATAAAGCCATATTTTCGATAAAAACGGCGTTTGTTAAAATACTAAGGTGATGTTGTAACATATTTAACTCTCTTAATTACTTTGTTCAATTTGATCTTTTTTCCAAGTGCGAAGTCCCCAGATAAAGAATCCAATAAGAAAAAAAGCTGATGGTGATAAAAGCATCAAACCGTTACCTTGATACCAGCCACCTTCGTTAGTTAGAGGAAGGATTGAGAAACCAAAAAGTTTTCCTGATCCAAAAAGCTCTCTAAAAACTCCAACAAAGATTAAAACTAATGAATAGCCAATTCCGTTTCCAAGACCGTCAAGAAAGCTCATGATCGGTCCATTTTTCATGGCATAAGCTTCTGCTCTACCCATCACAATACAGTTTGTAATAATTAGGCCGATATAAACAGACATACTTTTGGCGATGTCATAGACAAAAGCTTTAAGTAACTGATCCGTTACAATCACGAGTGATGCAATAACAGTCATCATCACAATAATACGAATCGCACTTGGGACGTGATTTCTGATAATAGAGACACAAAAATTTGATACAGCAGTCACTAGCGTAACCGCTAGCGCCATGACCATTACAGATTCCATTTTTGTTGTAACTGCTAAAGCCGAACAAATCCCTAAGATTTGAAGTGCGATAGGGTTATTTTCAAACATTGGTCCGAAAAGGGTTTTTTTAATACTCATCCCCTCTCTCCTTATTGTGCCATTGAAACTGAATCATTCGTTGATTCAGTTTGTGATTGTTTAAAGCTATTTAGGTATTTTTGATAACCATTATCGCCGAACCAATAATTAACAAGGTTTTCGACACCACCTGAAGTGATTGTTGCTCCAGAGAGCCCGTCAATTTTATGTTCAGCTCCATCTGGGGCTTGACCTTTAACGACATCAATAACTGGGTGACCTTGTTCATCATAAATTTTCTTGCCGGCCCATTGAGCCTTCCATCTTGGATTATCCACTTCTCCACCAAGACCAGGAGTTTCACCGTGCTCATAAAAGCCAATACCTTTAACAGTATTAACGTCGCTAGACAGTGCCATGAAACCCCAAAGAGTCGACCAAAGACCCTTGCCATGAATTGGCAGGATAATCATTTCAACATTGCCTTGTGGTTTGTAAAAATAAATTTTTCCGTACTTTGCACGTGATTTAATTTTTGCAATATCTTTTCCAGAAGGAATAGAAACTGACATTTTTGGATCTTTTGAAGCTGCTCGTTGATCATAAGATTCTGGATCAATATCTGAAACTTCTTCACCTGTTTCAATATTGATAACCTTTGTCTCGATATTGGCAAATGCGGCTTCAATATCTTTAGCGCTAGGATTTCCCTTAATAAGACCGGCGGCCATTAAAAGATTTTTCTTAACATCAAGAACTTTATTGGCTTCTTGCATAGGTCTTAAAGAAACCGCTGAACCGGCAACGAGGACGGCACAAACAGCACAAAGAAGTGTGGCGACAATAAATGTTTTGGCAACTGAATCGTTATTCATATAGTCCTCCGCCTAAACTTGAGTGCGCGCTAGGCGACGTTTGATATTGCCTTGAGTGACAAACCAATCAATTAAAGGAGCAAATACGTTACCAAATAAAATGGCGAGCATAATCCCTTCAGGATACGCTGGATTGATGACACGAATAAGAATAGTCATCACGCCAATAAGGATACCGTAAAACCATTGACCTTTATGAGTCATAGAAGCAGACACTGGATCCGTTGCCATGAAAACCGTACCGAAGGCGAAACCTCCAAGCACCAGATGCCAATACCATGGAACAGAGAACATAGGATTTGTGGTTGAGCCAATTGTATTAAGAAGAAAGCCAAAACCAACAGCTCCAATTAGAACTGAAAGCATGATTCTCCAAGAACCAATTCCACTTGAAATAAGGTAAACGGCTCCGAGTAATATTGCAATCGTTGAAGTTTCACCTAATGAGCCAGGAATCATTCCAAAGAATGCATCCATAAAGCTAAACTGCGCCGTGACCGCAGAAATTCCACCTTGAGCAGCAACACCTAGTGCTGTGGCTGAAGTGTAACCATCAACTGCAACCCATACTGCATCACCTGAAATTTGAGCAGGATAAGCAAAATACAAGAAGGCACGAGCAGTTAGAGCCGGGTTTAAAAAGTTTTTACCCGTTCCACCAAAAATTTCCTTACCAATAACAACACCAAAAATAATTCCAACAGCAACCTGCCAAAGAGGAATCGTTGCAGGAAGTGTTAATGGATAAAGAAGACCTGTTACAAGAAAGCCTTCATTGATTTCATGCTTTCTAACACTAGAAAAAATTGCTTCGCAAATACCACCGGCGATATTCGTTACCAAAAAGATTGGAACAAAATAAAGAGCACCGTGCATGAAGCAGGCTAAAATATTCGATGGACTAAAACCAAGCCCCAGCATGGCAAGAACTTCTCCTCTCCATCCAACGGCTTGCTCAAGTCCCATCTGGGCCAGAGCTGAATTAGCTTGATAGCCAGTGTTCCACATTGAGAACATAATTGCTGGCATAAGAGCAAAGGCGACTGTGATCATTAATCTTTTAAGATCAAGTCCATCTCTTAAATGTGTTCTACCTTCAGTCACTGAGTCTGGAGAATAGATAAAAGTATCGATGGCTTCGTATAGAGGATAAAGCTTCTCTAGTTTTCCACCGTTAACAAAATGATGATGTTGTCCATCAAGAAATGTTCTTAGCGCTTTCATTACCCTTCCTTCTCAATAATATTGAGACTTTCTCTAAGCACTGGTCCAAAATCCGTTTTTCCCGGATCGGCATAAGTACATAGTGCTAAATCTTCTTCGTCTAGCTCCAAAGCTCCAAGCTCTTGAGCTCCATCAGTATCTTTTGCCATCAACAAACGTAGAAGTTGTGTTGGCAAAATATCTAAAGGCATAACTTTTTCGTAACTACCGACAGGAACGATCGCTCTTGGAGATCCGTTCGTATTTGTATCGAAGGCAAATTTCTTATTTGGGAATAGTTTTGAAACAAAAACGCTCTTAATTGAAAATTTATCAAAACCTGGAGAATGCCAACCGAAGAATTCGCGGTGACGGCCTTCCTCAAGAAGAGTGACTTGTTGATGAAACTTTCCAAGATAACAAAATGGGTTGTTAGCAGCAACACGACCGTTAAAGACTGAACCTGAAACACGACGAACGTCGCCTGACTTCACTTCGCCTTCTAATAGGTCACAAAGACAAGCACCAAGACGAGTTTTAACAAGACGAGGTTGAGTCGCCATTGGACCACTGATTGAAACAACTCTATCAACACTTAGTTTCGAGTCAGTAAAAAGCTTACCAATGGCAATAACGTCTTGATAACCAACGTGCCAAACAACTTTCTTAGCACCGACTGGATCTAAAAAGTGAATATGTGTACCTACGTTTCCAGCAGGGTGAACACCAGAGAATTCTTGTTTTTCAATATTACCTTCGCTTGGAACTTCAATATGACTTCCACCGCGAACACAAACAAATGTTTTTCCATCAGTTAGTGTTGAAAGCTTTTTAATCCCTAGAGAGAAAGCTTCAGCATTATCTTTAATAACGACTTCTGGATAAGCAGCAAGCGGATTTGTATCAATCGCTGTAATAAAAATTGAATGAGGTTTTGTGCCAGGTGTAGCCGATTTTGAAAATGGACGTGTTCTAATTGAAGTCCAAAGACCTGACTCGATTAAAAGTCCTTCAACATCATCTTTTGATTTTGTAAAAGAAACTTGATCCATTCCATCACCGTCAATTTCAATCACTAGATTTTGAAAAACACGTTTTTCTCCTCTAGTAATGGCCTTAACAGTTCCAGATGCAGGAGCAGTATAAATAACTCCAGGAACTTTTTTACACTCAAAGACAGGTTGACCAAGTTTTACTTTGTCACCTTCTTTAACGAGCATAGATGGTTTCATACCAACGTAATCAGGACCTAAGAGTGCAACAGTTTTAACCGCACGTCCTTTTTCGATGGCTTGTTTCGGATGACCTAAGATGGGCAGATCAAGACCCTTTTTAATTTTGTGGATCATGGCAGTACCAAAAACCTGGTTGAAGGTTTGTAACAAATTTTGAATCGTAATTTAGGCAAAAAATAACAGATTGTCCGTATAATGACATCAGGAATTTTAGATACTTGTCTAAGTTTTTTAACGTGTTGCAACTCAATACTTTTTAGCGACCACAACATTTTTTGTATTTCTTCCCTGAACCACATGAGCATGGGTCATTGCGTCCAACTTTTAATTCAGATCTTTTAATTGGTGTATGAAAGACCTCACCATCGACGTAGTACCACTTTCCGTCATTTTTTTCGAAATGAGAAAGTTCATGGTGATCAAAATGTTGTCCTTTGATTTCATACGCAGCGCAAAATTCCACATGACCTTTTGTTTCTGGTTCTTCTTCATCAGAGAAGGCTTCCATAATTTCTAGTCCAGTCCATGTCGAACTATCGGCCCAAGATTTCATACCATCGATGTCAAACTCTTCGCGGTGTTCAGGATGAAGTGAATCATGAAGAAACTGAACTTCACTCTTAGCAAAAGCTGAGTAGCGGGCACGCATTAACTTTTCAGGAAAGTCTGGCCAAGCTTTACCTGCGTGGTAAGGAGCACAACAATCTTCGTAAGTACTACCTGATGCACATGGACATTTCTCAGACATAAATCTTCCTTATATTCTGTAGAGCAAGTCGGATAGCTCTGTATTATCTTCATTAAAATGATTTTTTGACTCCCAGATTCTACTCGAGACCAAGGTGAAATGGGGAGCTAAAAGTTTTAAATATTCTGTTCTTGATCGACGTATCGCTAAATCATCATAAAAGTTCAAATCTTCAATCTGTTTATTTAGCTCAATATCAGTTGGTACCGTCAGGTAAAGGTAGCGAAACATACGGGCCATAATAGGCAGACTTACTTTTATTTCTTGATCAGTTAGATATTGAAAAACGGACGTACATATTCCTAAATCAAAATAACGTGCATCAGTTGGCTGTTTTTTTGCCCAAGTCAAAAGATCTGTGCAATCGAGTTTCAATTTTGAGTAAGGCAGCTTTGAAATACGAGCCCCACCCTTTTTATAGGCAGGCTCAGATGGCTCAAGCCCATGAAAGCGCCAAGGCTTAAACTTTCTAATTACAGCAGCGCTTAAATGACCAAGCCCAAAACCAAGATCAATAACACTATTAATCTCAACGCCTTCAAGCTCAAAATAACTTTTTAAGTAATTCGCGTGGTTTTTTGCATTTCCAATACCGTCCATCTCTTTTGGTTCGGCGTAGTTTTTATCCCAATAGCTTTGATCGAATCCATCGGCACCTTTCATATCGTTTTCATCCCACTCACAATGAAGCGAGTTGTCCAAAACCCAGTTATGAGCCTAAATATATTTAAACAAATGAGTCCTAACCATATCGCAAAAAGACCTGACCCAAAATAAGCAATTGGAAAAAAGACAAAGATCGCTCCTGTAAGCATCCAGCGTCTTACCCATTTAAATCCACCATTATCCCCAAGTCCAAATAGAATTCCGTCATAAACAAAAGCCAAGGCGTTTGGAATTTGTGAAATAGCGATGAGCCACCACAGGTTTCTTAAATGAGTTAAGACTAAGGCATCATCCGTAAATATTCGTTGTGTTTGTTGATCAAAGATAAAATAGATGACAGAGAAAACAGCACCGAGAGCACCTCCAAGAATTAAAACTCGTTTGATTAAAATTTTTAGCGCTGAAAGATTTAGGTCTTTGGAATATTCAGAGCCTTTGATATTGGCAGTAATTGCAATCCCATCAATAAAGAAAGAAACAAAAAGCCAAGCTTGTAAAAGGATTTGATGAGCGGCGAGATTAACTTCGCCTAATTGAGTAGCAAACCTAGCTGCTAAAAACAAAGATCCTGTGATGGCAGCCGACCTGCCAAATAAATCAAGAGAGTTTTTACCAAAACTAAGCCACTGCTCTAATGGAGGAGTTTTAAAAAATCCATCGCGCACTTTTTCATTCATACCTAAGGCTATCAACGTGATGCTTGTTCCTACCACGTTTGAAATAACTGTTCCAAAGGCTGCACCATTGATGCCCATTTCGAAATGATAAAGAAACAACCATGTGAAAAAGATATTGATCACAGTAGTGAAAAGTACAAACCAGAGTGCTGTACGAACTTTCGATAGACCTCTAAGAATAGATAAAGCCGTCATATAAAGAATAGCAGCGGGATGTCCATAGACGCGAACAAGAAAATATTGATCAATTAAATCGAATTGATTTTTTTGGGCGCCAACGAGCTCATAGAGATTAAATCTAAATAGGTATAAAAATAAGCAGGTTAAAAGACTAACAATAATAGCGATGCTAAAGCTGACATTGGCGCGTGAACCAAGAGGTATATTTTTTGCGGATGCAATCGCTTGAGTGGAAGCGTGGATTAAGAAATTAAACATCCAAGTAAAACTTGAAAGAATCGTTGTCCCAATGGCAAGAGCAGCTAATAAGGTCGTATCAAGATGTCCAACAAGTGCAGTATCAACAACACTTGCGAGCGGCTCCAAAAGTGAAGCCGCAATCGAAGGTAGAGAAAATAAAAGAATCTCTAACAAGACTTAGGCAGACATTGGTTGAAAAATCGCCAACCAGATCGCGATAGAGACTAAGCCCATTAAGATACCAAAAGCGAGGTGGCGATGAGCTCTCATGCGCTTAGCAGCGATCGGTGCAAATGCAGCAGCAATAAGCCAAATAGTAACTTTAGCTTTAATCCAAGTCGGCCATCCTTCTGTGTGGCTTACACCCAGTCGTGCCATTAAGCCCATACCAGCAACAAAGATCAAAAACTTACGATTCCAGTCAGGATTTTCCAGAATTTACTAACTGGATCAGCGTAAAGCATGATCGCTGCGCCAGAAACAAAGAGAACAACAAAAATGATATGGAGTAATTTGTAGACTTCATAAGGCACAGAAAACCTCGCTGGTTAAATTTTAAAATAAAGATACAATACTGGTATGGAAAGACTCAAGCAACTCATTCTTCGCGGCGATAAAATCCTTCGTGGAAGCTACAATTACTACCGTTTTAACAATATCTACTCAGAAGAAACTTTTGAGGTTTACCGCGATAGACAAGACTTCTCTATGTCTTACTACGCCGATATTCATTCACGCGTTGCTACAGGCGAGCTTTTGACCGTTAATGTCGATGTTAAGCTTAACAAAGACTTTGTCCCATCATTTGTCAAAGTGGTCAGATCGCTTGGTAAAGACTTTGCGACAGAAACATATACATACCAAAAAGCAACATCAACAGTGCTCTACACTTTTGATACGGCAAACGAAAGCGAAGAAGCACAAATTCCGATTAGTTCTAAATTCCATGTCGCCACACCTGCGGCCTGCTCGAGTATGGTTTATTTAAAATCAAAAAAAGAAGATACAACATCAAAAAACTTATATCACCTCATTCAAACAGATAATAAATGGAAATTTGAAGCCGTTCCACAGGTTAAAATCATAGCCATGCAAAGAGTTGGAACTGGTACTGAAAATGTTGTTATTGATGGCCACTCTGTTCAAGCGACACATTACAGACTTTTTGAAGATAATAATGACATCGTCGATAATCCACAAGCGCTTAAAGTTCATATCTCAAAACATGCAACCATCCCCTATATTATTAAAAGTGATGATGGTACGAGAATTCAAATTAAGTTCTTAAATGATCTTGATAAAGATTAATTCTTCGAATTCTCTGAAACGAATTCTTTAATTGATTCACAAGCTTCTTTGATATTCGTTCGTCTGATTTTATAAGGTTCCATGAGCTTTAAAAGTGTTTGCATGGTTCTACCCTTCCAGCCTTTCACTCTTGAATCAACCACGATCACGCCACCAAAATCACTTTCAGTTCGAAGTAATCTTCCTAACTTTTGGTGCAGACTACGTGTTCTGTGGGCAAGGTAATAGTCGGTAAAGGCATTACCAAGACCTGCTTCATAGAAGTCTTGACGTTTATCAATCACTAGATCTTTTCTAAGATCAGGAATCTTATCAACGAAAACAAATTGCAAAGCTTCACCAGGAATATCAATCCCTTCTCCAAAACTCTCCATCCCTATTAAAATGCCTGAAGGTGCGCGTTTAAACTCTTCAACAACATTGTTTCCCATGCCTTGAACGAAAACCGGTATCTCGCCATCAAAGGCTTTTAGTAAAAGCTCACAGGCAATATCAAAGCGAGCCTTAGCTGAAAACAATAATAGACTTCGTCCACCAAGATCACGAATCAGTGGAATAATATCTTTTAAAACCGTTGGCACAAAACCTGGTTCATAAAGCTTTGGAACATCATCACATAAAAAGACGCGTGTGCGATTTTCATAATCATACGGCGCAGGTAAAAAGAAGCCTTGTTTAAATCTTCGATCGGACTCTAAGTAAGAGTAACCTGTTGCCCACTCAACACCTTTTGCTCCCATATCACCTTTGGCATTTCCAAGAGTGGCCGAAGTAAAGACAACGGCAGCAGAGGTTTGCAAAAGATTATCGTGAACAGCACGACCAACATCAATTGGTGCGGCACTAAAGATATAGCCGTAACGATCGTGAAAACGCATGGAATGAGCGTATCCCTCTTTATGGCTTATTATTGTATCAAGTGCACCTAAGATATCTTGAACTTGCCCGACAAAAGATTCAAAACGAGTAAAGGCTTGGGCCTGGTTATCGTTTTCCATATCCTTACTTTCCCACATCATAGAATATGGCAGTAAGACATCATTAAAATGGGCCAGAATATTTTTAACTGAATCTAAATGATTAAAGATTGAAGTACCGAGCACATCAGATTGAGTTCGCCCTCCAACCATTGGAAGTTCATTCCAAAATTGATCGGTAAATCTTGAAGATGTCTTTTTAAAATATCTCTCAACTAAATCGCGAAGGCCAAGCGTGTGATCTTGCAGCATCACCATGGTTTGCTGTGAAGACTCTCTAATCGAATTAATCTTTGGCGTACTAGATCCGTGCTCAGCTTCAAATTGAGCTAATAGATAATAAAGAGATCCTGTTCCTTGTCCATTTTGAAGGTTTTTCATGAGCGAGTTCATGGCATCTTCATCAACTTCATGGGTGAAGGCACGAGTGGTTTCTTCTTCAATTTTGTGAGCTTCATCCACCACAATATGAGCAGGTCTTGGAAATCCTCTAGGCCATGAGAACATCAGGGCGTGATTTCCAACAACGATGTCGGCTTCTCTAGCTTCTCTTAAACCACCTAGATATGAGCATTCTGTTTTAAAAGGACATTTACTGCCTGCACATGCTCTAAAATCAACGGCAAGTTCTTTTTCTTTGCTAGCAAATTTTTCAAACTTAATCTTAAACATATACGGAAGATCAGCTCTTAGAATCTTATCGTCCCCTGTCACGCGTGAATTATAGAAAAAAACCATTTCAAAATAGAAATTGGTAAAGCGAGACTGAAAGTCCTGCTCTTTTAAAAGTGAGTCATCATCATCTTGTCTAAAAAGAAGTTCACAAAGATGATTATTACTTCCCACTAATCTTTTAATTTTCAGCTTATCTTCAGAAAGGCCTAGAATTTTTCTAAGCTGAGGCACATCTTTGCTCATACATTGATGTTGTAGAGTTTTAGTACCAGTTGAAATAAGAACTTGTTTCTTTTCGGCCAAACTAAAAAGGGCCGATGGCACAAGATAACCAACCGTTTTACCGGTTCCTGTTGGTGCCTGGACTAAAGCATGGACACTATTTTTAAAACACTGCCCTACTCTTAAAGAAAGTTCTTCTTGAGCTGGACGATAAATATAGCCGGGGAATATTTCACGAAGCCTGTCTTCGCCGCGAAAAACTTCTTTGATGCGCTCGCCATCAAATGAAAAATCATAACGAGGTGTAAAGTCATTCGCTTCAATAAGATCTGCTTTTTTAAAGGCTAACTCAAATGCAGCATCTAGATCAAAATCAATCGCTTCAGCGATATCTTTAAGATCGATTAAATCTAAATTCAAGAATTTATAAAACCAATTTTTTTCAAAATTATGTTTAACAGCACCGGCAAGAACAGCTTGAAAACGTTCTGGATCTTTTCTGGCATGATAAACGGCCAAAAGTATGACCTTAAGAAGATCTCTAGAGTCAGAAAGACCTCTGTGCTCTTCTTTATCCGCCAGCTTCCAATCAACGATAAAATTTTCTAATTTGTACGAACTTCTTTCAGGATAAAGGACGGCAAGAAAAAAAATACTATCTAACCACTGCTCTCTATCGCCATGAGCAGAGAGTTTCGAGAAGTCTTTATCTAAAAAGCTCTTCTCAAAATCAGAATTATGAGCAATTAAGTTATGGCCGTAGAGGTCCATGACTTCTGGCTCAACTTTGCTCCAAGCCGGAGCATGCTTCACCATTTCGGTTGTAATACCTGTTAATTTTTTAATGATATGAGGAACTTCTTGGTCATAACGAACAAGGGACTCATAAGTGCGAACGAGTTTGGCGCCTTCAAATTGCAAAAAGCCGATATCAATAATTTCGTCGTAACCTGGATCAATTCCAGAAGTTTCAATATCAATTAAGGCCCATCTGCCTAAACTCTCGCCGCTTGCCATAGATTTCCTTATTACATGCCTAAACAGATTGCTGCCATGACCTAAATCGTTTATAACCAAAGCATTGTAAAATGTATTGTTAAAGAGGCCACTTCGATGAGCAGCGCAGTTATCTTTCAACTACAATCGGTATGTATTCTGGCACTTATGTATGTCGGTGTAATCTTTAAGAGAAATAGAAAGATCCATGTAAAATTGATGAGCAGCGCCATGATTTGGGATATTCTTCTTATTCTACAAATTGAGTTAACACGAAACGCTATCGTTAAAGCTTCTGAATCAATGCTTGGCAGCAAATCAATGATCCTTAATATTCACGTCTCCATGGCGATTGCATGTGTCGTTCTTTATGGCTTTATGGTCTTTACTGGCAGAAAATTACTACGCGGCGAAAAAGGGATTAGAAGAAAACATAAAGCTCTAGGTATCTCAACCATCATCCTTAGAACTTTAGTGTTTATTACTAGCTTCTTCGTAGCCTCACCCAATGGAGCTTCCCTATGAATTTTGAAGAACTTGAACTTTTTTTAAAATCACATATTAAAGATGCCCAAGTTACAGTTTCGGATCTGACTGGAACACGTGATCATTTAGGTATTCAAATCATTAGCGATGTCTTTGAAGGCAAAGCACTACTTGATCAGCACAGAATTGTGATGGATATTTTAAAAGAAAAATTAAAAAGCGAAATTCATGCGGTTCAATTAAAAACAATGACAACAACTAAAGCGCGTGAGCGCGGTCTTATCTCTTAGGAGTCAATATGAGCAATCCATTTAATGTAATCGGACAAGGAGAACAAGCTAAGGAAACGAATCCTAATGCTGACACTCAAACAAGAATCAAAGAACTTGTGACTAGTTCAACAATCTTTTTATTCATGAAGGGAAACCCTTCAATGCCTCAATGTGGATTCTCTGCCAATGTTGTAGGAATTCTTAATTCAATTGGTGCTAATTATAAAACTTTCGACGTTTTATCTGACTGGGATATTCGCGACGGTGTTAAACAATTTTCTAACTGGCCAACGTTTCCACAACTTTATGTGAACGGAAAATTGATTGGTGGAAACGATGTTATCAGTGAACTTTATGATAACGGTGAACTTGAAGAAACTCTAAAAGCTTAAATAAGATGACCCGCTTCAAGCGGGTCTTTTTTTTCCAATAATTTCCCACGCACTTTTACGTAAACAATTCTTCCGGCCAAGTGAAGCTGGCTTGGAACCTATTTTGGAAGAATTTTGTAGGTTAATGCCAACCGCGGCTATAAATACAATCCAATCCTTGATCACACTTTTGTCTTTCTGGTTCAACTAAATCAGTAGGAACTGCGAGATTGGTTTCATCTTGAATATTATCCCAAGGCCACCACCAATATCGCCCCAGGCTTCTAATCTGTAGTTTTTTTCGATCTCGATCATAGCGAATTTCATAACTTCGCCCCCATGGATCAAGCCAAGGTTTTTTAACATTAACAGGGAAAGGGTTGCAAGACGTGGGTTTTTCACCTTCGATTGGTTTATAAAAACCCTGAAGATTTTCGGGAAAACGCTTACATTTTGATATGTATCCAACTAAATAAGAAGCTACCCTCATATTAGATTTAGCAATTGCTATTTTAGTCATTCCCCTTCGCAAATTGACAATACCAACATTAGCTTCTTCTGTAGTCGTTCTATCATCCAAATAGTTGCGATAAAAATAGTAGCTCAAACCTCCGACCAAAAAGAGAGTCACAATAAAAACAATTAATATCTTGTGCCAACTTAATAATTTATGCATTTACACACCTTTTAATTTCAACAATGGTTCCAAACAATGGTTCCAACAATGGTTCCAGCACACTTGGCCGGTTGCAATTTGTTATGCTGAATTATAATTTTCTAAAATATCAATATTATAATTCAATATCAGTAATTTACTAATCTTCTACATAAATTACTGTATTAAGTTTTAATAATAGCTATGGGATTTAAACTTGATTAAGACGCTTTTTTAGGCATAAAAAAACCCGCTCTAAGCGGGTTCTTTAGTGATCTATCTATATTTATTTTAATCTTTAAATACGTTTGAATAGCAAGTTAGAACGTAGTCATAGTCTGACTCAAGAAATGTTAGAGTCACTTTGAAATAATTTAAAATCTGACCAATAGCAGTTTTAGGAACAGAAACTAATAGCTCTTCATCTTCACTCATGAATTCAACGTTAGTATCATTTTCAAGGTGAATTTTAATTTTCTTTAGAATTCTAATTTCATTTGGATCATCTACACCTGAAGTCATAAACAAAGTGGACTTTGCGCCATCAACATTCACAACAGCACGATCAGATGAACTTCCTGCACACTGAATATAAGTACGAGCTTCAGCGTTTAAAGCAACCAATAACAATAAGCTTAAAACCAAAATAAGTTGGCGTATCATGAGTCCCCCGACATCAGTAAAATGTGGGAGGACACTACTCCTAGTCCGTTTAGGAGGTCAACTAAATGCTTTTTGTGGAAAACTTCTGAAAGATGAAAGTTATGAGAACTATTGGGATTGAGATTAAAATTAAATTTAAAACAAACCAAGCGATGTAAGCTAAGCAGCGCACCATAAAGGAAATCGCTGGTGAATTATAGATGGTCGCGGTGTAATAAGGCGCAGTTTTATAATACCAAGCCACAAAACTTGAACCCAGATCAGTTTTTAAAAGAACCTTATCTCGAAGTCCTCTAAAGTAGTCTGTGATGAAATGCTTTTCGCCAAAGCCCGCCGAAAGAATATAGCAAGCCTGTTTTTCTAATAAAGCTTCAATCTCGGCCGGAGCAACAGAAGCCGGCACGTTTGAAATCACTGTGGTTAATTGATATTTATCTTCAATCACCAAGCCAATACTATAAAGAACATTGTTTACAAGTGGTTTGATATTCGCTTCAGCTGCCGTGGATGCAATTTCTAAATCAATGAGCTCTGTTCCAGAAACGTTAAGCTGAGTTCCAGTATTACCACCAGCTGTTATCGTCGCTCCCGTTCCGTTGACTAAAGCTAAAGTACGATTAAAGTCTGATATAGTTGCACCTGTAAAAAGTGCTTTTAATCTACCGTCTCCGCGGCGAAGTTCATTGATGACTAAGGCCGAAGTCGGTAGCCTTACACTAAAATTACCTTTGAGATAGACTCCGCCAGTTTCACTAGTATTAAAGTTTTCGCATGTTCTAGTGCTGAAAGTATTCTCAGTTAAAAAATAGTAAAAAAGAAATTGCTTGGTTTTTGATGTTGAAGGGTTGGCGAGTGTTGTACAATCAATTGAAGCACAAACTTCTGACAAGCTAGCTTGAACCCATGATAAAACTTCAGAAGTACTTGAACTAAAAACTGTTCCCCCACCAACAATACAATAATCAGTTGTATCGCTTGGATCTTGAACGGCAACATAAAGCCTACGATCACTGCCTGTATCATTGACTGAGGTAACAAGTGTTTGAAAAATACCTGTCGAAGTGTCTGGTACTAATGAGGATTGCGCAAATGAAACCCGATTTTCTTGGCCTTGACCATTCGTCAAAGGAATATAGCCTTCAGCTGCAGAACCAGGAGAATCCCCGTCTCCACTTGGTTTTTCGTAATTTGCGAAAATAAAACTGGAGCCCACACCATTATTAAAGCGAACAACAGATTCCGAACCAGCTCCAATATCTTCTACAGGGTCAGCAAAACGTACAGTTCCGTCTGACCACGCATTTAGACTAAGAAAGCCAGTTAATAAGATTATCAAAAACTTCATACTGAAATTATCTAATCTCTAGACATGCTTCGTCAAACGTCTTGTTCTTGGAAAAACTCACGCCCCATGCCATGATACAGGCATGAAATTGATCTGTTTAATAATGCTATTCACTCTTTTTTCTTGTTTAAAGCCTCAAGAGGTTAAAGACAAAGCACATGTTATAAATTCAATGGCAGCCACGCTGGATAAACAGTACCCAGGAGTTCCTTCAGTAAGTTTTACGAACCTAACTAACGACTCTCAACTTGTAGACCTTAGAACTGCTGCTGAAAGAAATATCTCAACTCTTCCAAAGGCAATCAGCAAAGAAGACTACGAAGCTAATTACGAAAGTTATAAAAACAAGCAGATCGTTGGATTTGATACTTTAGGGCAAAGATCGATTGTCTGGGTTAGTGAACAACGCGCTTATGGGATTGAAGCTTATAATCTACACGGCGGAATATTGGCGTGGGCCCACGCTGGTGGAAAATTTATAACACCAAGTGGAGAAGAAACTAAAACTGTTCATGTCTACGCTCAAGCGTGGGATATGCTGCCTGAAGGCTTTGAGGCGATAACTGAATGAGTACTAAAACATTGGTGAATATTAACGGAAAAGTTGTCACCCCAGAACTTGCGACAGTTTCCGTTTTTGATCGCGGCTTTCTTTATGGAGATTCTGTTTACGAAGTCACTATGACTAAAAACGGTATTCCATTTATGATGGAAGCCCATTTAGACAGACTAGAATCATCTGCCAGTAAAATTGGCTTGCCCCTGCCGTTTAATCGAGACGAAATCACCAATCAAGTGATCAACACTGTAAAAGAACTTGGCTCAACAAAATGCTACGTCAGAATCGTCTGCACTAGAGGCGAAGGCGAAATCACCCTTGATCCAACAGCTGATCAAGTTGGAAACTTTATTTTAATTACCAAAGAACTGCCTGAGTACCCAAGACATTGGTATGAAAAAGGTGTGTGGATGGTGATCTCCGATGTTGTCAGAAATCATCAACGTTCAACAGACCCATCTGTTAAGTCTGGCAACTATCTCAACAACGTTCTTGCCATGGGCGAAGCAAAGCGCGCCGGAGCTTTTGATGCCATCATGCTCAACCATCAAGGGATGGTCAGTGAAGGGACAACCTCCAATATTTGGATGGTAAAAGATGAAACGTTTATTACTCCTCCACTTGATGCAGGCCTTCTAGGTGGCATCACTCGCCAAAGTCTGCTTGATATGGGCAAAAATAATGGACTGAAAATGCTGGAAGAGAATATATCACCGGAGCAAATCAAAGCAGCTGACGAGGTTTTCTTAACCAGTACGACGAAAGAAATTGTGCCCATCGTCAAAATTGATGATCAAATTATCGGAAATGCCCAACCCGGCGTAAATACAAGAAAGCTCCATGTCATGTACCAAGAATTGATGGAAAATCATTATAAAAGTGAGAAATCTCGCCTAAACATTTGATTGTTCGGTCGTACTTCGTTGACACATAGTCATGCGATTTGATAGCTATACCAATCTTAATTTATACAGTTGCAGCTGTTGCCACTTTAGTAATAGAGGAATTTGACCATGGCAAAAAGTACTACCGGACGTAGCCGTTTTAAACTTCAACGCGCATTAGGCCTTGAATTACCAGGACTTGGTAAATCAGGTGCTCTAGATCGTCGCCCATATGGACCTGGTGTTCACGGAAATCGTCGTAAGAAAATTTCTGATTACGCTGTTCGTATGAAAGAAAAACAAAAACTAGTTTATCACTACGCAATTCGTGAGAAGCAACTTGTGAATTACGTGAAATCAGCTAAGCGTGATCGTTCACGTGCTTGGATGGATACACTTCTTATCAACCTTGAAAGACGTTTAACTAACGTTATCTTCCGTTTGAATTGGGCACCATCAATGCTTGCTGCTTCTCAAATGGTTAGCCATGGCCAAATTTTGGTTAATGGTAAGAAAGTTGATAGAGCATCAATGCTTCTTAGCAAAGGTGACGTTATCTCTCTAACTGAGAAAGGTTACGCCAACCAACTTTATAAGCAAGGTCTTGAATCTCCTCGTATGTCAGGTGTTCCAGCTTGTTTCACTATCGAAGGTACTGACAAGAAGAAAGCAACTATGGTTGAGTATCCTCTACCATCAGATATTCCTTTCGAGTACAACGGTCAGCTCGTAACGGAATACTACTGGAAAGTAAAATAGTTCATAGTTACCTTGAAAATTATTTTAAAAAAGAAAGCTCCCAACTCGGGAGCTTTTTTTTGGCCTATTTTCTAAGATCTGTACTTGATACGTTTTCAAACTGATGGTGTGCAAGAATTTCAATTTTCAAAGCTGGGCAAAGATTTTGAATAATCTGAGTTGTTTGAGTCATTTGTTGATCGACAATATTTCTTGGAACGACATAAAGAGTTTCTAAGCAATTCAGTAACGTTTTTACTTCTTTCCATTTTTCTAAATTCACAAAGCTATCGGCACCGATACACAAAGAGCGCTTACTCCACTTAGTTTGTGGAAGCCAACTGACTGTCGGATTACCGACTTCAAGATTAATGAAACCCGGATATAGACTGGTGTTTTGTGGAAGCGCTTTCATGAGGTCTAAAATTGTTTTAAGTGTTATCAAGCGGTCATCTTGTTTCCATGGATTTGAATCGGGAACAACCACTAAAGACTCAACTGGAGTTAAATCAACACAGGCCTGATGTCCTTCATGCCAAGGGTTAAAGCTTCCAGGATAAAAACAAATACTCTGCGACTCAGGTTGAGAAAAAATTCGAGGAAGAATAACTTTTGGATTATTGATACCATCAAAATGCGTCCATTGATTCGCAATAAATTTAAAAATATGGCTTTCTTGAATTTTAGATAAAGCAGGCGGATTCAAAAGAGAGAACCAATCGCTTACTTCAAAACGTAACTCTAAATCCTCTCCTGAATTTCTAAACTCCATTTGCATAACTCTATTGTGCCCTATTCTTATGATTTTGAAAGGTCTCGCGTAAATACAACGCGACTGCCAGCCAAATCAAGGCAAAAGCCCCAGCATGTCTAAGCGTAAAGCGTTCTTGAAAAATAAGAACAGCTAATAAAAACTGCAATGTAGGAGCCAAGTATTGAATGATTCCAACCGTTGAATAATTAATGAGTTTAACCGCTTTATTAAAAAAGATAAGAGGAAAGATCGTGATTGGCCCAGCTAAGGTTATATAAAGCTGGTTTGAGAGCGATAAACCACCAAACTCAAATGGGAATAATCGCCCTGCCAATGGAGTCATCACTGCGATTGCGACAACCATTTCAAACATCAAACCATGAGCGGCACCAAGTGGAGCTTTTTTTCGAACTAATCCATAAAGCGCAAAGCTAGAAGCTAATGCCAATGAAATCCATGGGGCGCCTAAATCTCCAGCAAACATAATGGCAAGACCAAGTCCCGCCAGTGCAACCGCTGCTTGTTGATTACGTCTAAGGCTCTCACCTAGAAACAGCGTTCCTAAGACAATATTCAAGAGTGGATTTAAAAAATAGCCAAGACTGACTTCAAGAACGTGTCCTTTTGATACGGCCCAAATAAAAATCACCCAATTTGCGATGATTAAAAAAGCCGCCAGCAAGGCAAAGAAAAACGTTTTAGGCTCTTTTAAAACTTTAAAGTCTTTCCAAGAACGAGTCCAAAAGACATAAGCTAATATCGGCAAAACACCCCATATAACTCGATGGTAGAGCAATTCCCATGCTGACAAATAGGAGATTTGCTTCCAATAGATAGCTATGATTCCCCAAAATGAAAAAGCAAAAGCGGCGTAGCTAATTCCTTTTTTGGTTTGAGATTCATTCATTATTATTCCACCTAGCTTTGAATTCAGGTTAAAATAACACCATGATCCTAGAATTAGAAAAAGAAAAGATCTCGGCGCGGTTTTCCTTACAATTGGATCTCAATTATTCGCCTATTTCACGTTATGAACAGATTCCAAAAGAAGATCAAGAAGATTTAATCTCAGGTGATGCGGCCTTTTTTGCTATTTCGGTAGAAGCCAATTGTTTTGGAGAAGTTTATCATTTCGTCTCTCAAGGAATGATTATGAGCCTTGATGAAGAAGACAGAGAAGAAGAATTTGAAGCTTTTGTAAGAAGTGAAGGCGGACTGTTTGACGATATTATCACTAGACTAAAAGTATGGACCAACGAGATTGGTGATAAGCCTCGCTGGTCAAAATAACTTAAGACTTTTTCTTCACTTCACATTGACCACTTTTACAGCAGCTCTTATCAGTCTTACATTGCATATTTTCGCCGCAACATGACTTACTGTCGTGATGACCCATATGAGAACAAGACACCATCATTAGAGATAAACCTAAGAATACAATATTCGCTAGTTTTTTCATTTCTATACTCCTTGATAATAAAATCTGATTGTATCACTAACTAAGAAATTAGAACTCTAGGAAAAAGGTTACTGGACCATCATTATCAAGTTCCACATTCATATGGGCGCCAAATCGACCCGTTTGAACTGGGACTTTTTCACGCAGTTGATCGAGAAAAATTCTAAACAAAACTTGAGCCTGGGCCGGTGCCATCGCTTGATCAAAGCTAGGTCGATTCCCTTTTTGCCCATCCCAAGCCAAGGTAAACTGCGAGATGGCCAAAATTTGACCACCAGTTTGAGCGATATCAAAATTCATTTTCTCTTCTTCATCACTGAAGATTCTCATTTGCACAATTTTTTTGACTGCTTTTTGAACCTGCTCCTCAGTATCCCCTTGAACCAGACAGACAAAGATAACCATCCCGTGATCAATCTCACCTATAATCTCGTTATCAACGGTGACTTTAGCGGACTTTGTTCGTTGAACTAGAATTTTCATTGTCTTCCTAATGCATTAAGATACAGGGATGTCCCATCAACTTATTTTGCCAGACAACCCCCTTATAAGTCGAGACTCACCAGTCTTATGGATCAGTTCATGCTTATTGGGTAAGAAGGTTCGCTATGATGGTAAGGATAAATTTCATCTAGGTGTTGTCACGCTTTCAAAAGTCTTTGCTCACTATAGTATCTGCCCAGAGCTAGAGATGGGGTTAGGTGTTCCTAGAGAACCAATAAGTTTGAAGGATGATGATCTTATAGAGAATAAGTCAGGCCAATCTCTAAAAGCATTGGCAGAAAGAACAAGCAATCAAATCATAACGCAACTCACCCCTCCATCGGCATTGATTGTAAAATCGAAATCTCCATCTTGCGCCTATAAAAGTTCTCCAAATTTAGCCAATGATAAACTCTATAGTGGTGTCTTTACCCAAGCAGTCATCAAGCAATATCAAGGTATTAAAATAGTTGAGGAAAACAATCTAGAAACACTGTCTCAAGTTTTAGATTTCGCCCAAAGTCTTCACGCCGAACGTTCACAGCTCGAAGATTTACATTCAGTATGGAATTCTCTAGCCTAGTTTACATGAAATTTATTTTGAGTTGCCTTATCTTGATTTGGAGTCAATTTGCTTTAGCGCAATCGATTGTGGCTACAGGTAGATTTGAAAATTTCTCTTTTGAGTTTTTGGCAAAAAATCCAATAGATCTACAAACAGAATGTATTAATTTTGCAGTTAAACAGAGAATTGCTCATATTGATGATATCTACGTTTCATTTAATGGTAACAAAAGACTTCATCTGCATAACAGTGATGGTGTTTGGCATTACCCTAAACATTTTTGCGCAGAACTTTTTCAAACCGCCCAGACAATTGATATTACTCCACCAAGTCCAAGCGAATTTAAAGAAGTTGAAGCCATCGTTCGCTATGGTGACTTTAAATTTGTAGGTTCTCACGAGGCTGAAGTTTTTAACGACTGCATCAACCAATTAGAAAGCTCACAGATCAATGAACTCGACTATATCAGAGCTCGCTTAGTCGGTTCTCGTTGGGTAACTTTAAGAAATAATGATGGTTGGTGGAGAGGTGCTCAGCGCATTTGTACTCTTATCGATCAAACTTTATTCGCTAAAAAGAATCATCGCTCCCCTTCAATTGTTGCTAACGATTAAAGTAAATCACCACGATAATTTTTAGCACCTTGAATGGCCCCAGCATTTGCTTTGGCCGCTTCACCGGCTTTTTGCTCCAACTCCTGAGATAATTGCTGTGTCTGCGATAATCCTTTTTTTAAAGCCTCAATTTTAGCTTTAAGCTCTCCAATTTCATTAGCGAGCTTACCAGCTTTACCCTGCGACTTCTCCAATCCCTCTTTTAGTCCAGCAAGTTCTTTTTCAAGATTTGCCTTTTCTTCACCGGGTAAACTATCTCCTGAAACTTCTAATTTTACGGAAGTCGCTATAAGGTTTTCTTTTTGCCCTTCCATTTTCAATTCAACGGCATCTTGTAAGGCTTTCTTACCTTCGAGTCTTTTTTCTAATTTACCCAACTCTTCAGTTTGGTCATCAAGCTTATTCTTAGCCTCTTTTGCTTCTTGCTCGACTTTAAAAAAATCTCTTCTGGCTTGCTCTCCTCTAGCAGAGGCTTGAAGTGCGACTTCTTCTTTAGCATTTTTACTGAATTTATTATTATCTTGTCTCTTTTTAAGTTGTGACCTTGCACCTACGCCACCGGGAACGAAGAGTTCCTCAATCGCTTTTTTAATTTGCTCTTCACTCATTTTATTAATATCTGCCACCATACGAAGCATATTCTTTTCGTTCTCGTGAAGATTCTTTGGCAAAGTATTATTTGATTGCTGCTCAACAGGTGCATAAGGTTTAGAACCTAGACCCTCAACATTTTTATAAATAGGAATAACTTGATAGTTACCGCCTTTACGCGTCGATGTAACAACTCCTTTAGCTTTTCCATTTTGTAAATCAACGAGGATTGTTCCAGGAATTCGCCCAGCAGCACTCTTTGGTACGCTCCAAAAGACGGAGTTTTTCTGATCCACTTTTGTTTCTTCTAAACTGCTTGCAGTTGCAAAGTAGTAGAGTTTTTTTTCATTTTCCGGAGTTGCCTCCTTATCTGCAAAACTTATTCTGCGATAAGGAATATAGTTGGCCTTATAAAAGCAATAGGGATGCTCTCCTTCTTTTTCACAAAAAGAGAATTGAATATCTATTAAGGGACGATCATCACTTGTTCTAAAAGATAATAAATAATCATAAGGGTCTTTAAGGGCCGGATCCATGATTGACTTTAAAACGGCAAACTCGCCAATACCTGAAACGAACATTCCTTTACCAAATTGCACTCGACCAGAGCGGTCATGCAGCTCAACGTAAACCACAGCATCTTTCATTTCGATATTCATCGCCATAGCAAAACTGAGATTGAAGAATAGTAGAAAGAAGAATTTCACCATGCATCCCTATCGGTCATTTCAAGCTCTTAGCAAAGTGTAACTCAAAAGAGAGTACGACCAAATATTAGATACTTAGCGAATTACTTAACTACCTACACCAGTGCCATTTTAAATTTTAGGGCTTATAAGGACTCATGAAATTTTTCTTGTTGTGTCTATTCTATTCAGTTCAGCTTTTTGCCAGTGATTACCACTGTGCCAGTGATCACATTAATGATGCGATTGAAATTAATCGAGAGCACAGATCTTTATATAAAAATGGAAATGATAAAGAAGCAGCAAGAGTGATTAATCGTCTTATCTTCATTGAAAAGATCATGCATCCCTTTAGTATTTCTCTTGATCGTTCAGCTGAAAAACTTATTGATAATGGTCTAGCTATGTGGTGTGAAGACTTTGTTTCGATGGATTCACTTCCTGACTTTCAACTAACAGGTCCTATTCCAACTAAAGCCTTTATTCCTTTTGATAAGGTCAAATTAAAACAGATTCGAAAAAAGATTAAATCTTTTGAAATGTCTCAGGCGTCGAAGTTGTATTCAGAAATTGTCGCCATTATTGAAATTGATCTTGAAGATAAAAATTATAATTGTGTCACTAAGCATTTTTTAGAATCAACCGCCAGAAGTTTAAAGTTAGCGATGCAAAGAAATGAGTCAATAGCTTTAGAAAACAAAAAAGACTTTTTAAAGGCGACCAAGAAAATGATGAAACAAATGAGTTTGGCCTTGCTAGTGGCTCCATCATTAGATCGAATGGCTGCTAAGGTTCAAATGAGGGGTGTCCCTGTTTTATGCCAAGAAATGCCTTTGATTCCTTATTAACTCTTTGTTTTTATTAAAAAACCAGAATAACTATAAAATAAAACTATGATCTAAAGCTAAAAATATTACTTTTATTAATAGTCAATTCTCGTAAACTAGCCTCACAAATCAAAAACAAATTGGAGGCAACGATATGAAATTTTTAACACTAGCAATTCTCTCTCTAGGTCTTAGCGCTCAAGCAGCAGACTACTCTTTCAATGCCAAGGCAAGCAAGCTTGAATGGGAAGGCAAGAAAATCAGTGGAGCCCACATGGGTGAAGTTTCACTCAAAGAAGGCAAGATCGAACTTAATGAAGGCGTCCTAAAGGGCGGAGAAATCCAAATTGATCTATCATCTATTACGACGACAGATCTTCAAGGTGAATGGGCCGATAAGCTAGTTGGACACCTTAAGAGTGATGATTTTTTCAGTGCTGAAAAGCATCCAACAGCGACTTTCAAAATCGACTCAGCTAAAAAAGTTTCTGGCAACAAGTTTAAAGTGACTGGTCCTTTAACAATCAAAGGCAAGAGCGCTCCACAAACTTTTGAAGTTTCAGTTAAGACTGAAGGCGATAAAGTTACAGTTAACGGAGATATTTCTATCGATAGAACAACTTACGATATTAAGTATGGCTCAGGTAAATTCTTCGATCCTAAGTCTCTTGGCGACAAAATGATCAATGATAAGTTCACAGTTAAACTGAATTTAGTAGCCAACAAGTAATATAAGTATCTGATTTTATGAATACAGGGGGTTTCTTTACCCCCTGTTATTTTTACAACGCAGCTCGTCAAAATCATCGCCATCCTATAGTCTACTACCAAATTATTTAGATTTAGAACTCGTCCACTTTCAGGAGACTATATGAAGCAACTCACTTACCTATCATTTGCGGCATTATTGATCGCAGGAACTTTTGGCGTAGATCAAGTCCACGCACAATCAGGCCGTCGCTATAATGGCCCACGCGTTGATTACGATTTTCAAAATTCTCCTCCAGCGAGATTTTCAAATTGTGAGGCTTTCGAAAGAAATAATCAACCAACCCACTTAAAGGTTTGTCAGTTTGCATTTGCTGAAGCTAGACGTATGGCCGATGTTTTCGCCGGCCAAGAAGGAAGAATTGAAGGATATCACCGTGGGTATGCTTGGGGTTTAAATCAAGGAATCGATAAGAATATTTCCAATATTGGTGAAATGAGACGTGGAGCAAGTGAGCTTAGATTTTATGAGCATAAATTATCTGTTGCCGATGAAATGGGAATTGATAAAGCTGAAAAAGATGCAACTCCACTTGCAGCCCAGGAAGTACGAAGCCGTTTTAATAGTGCAGTAGATTCTGGTTCTGCACCAAACGATCGCTTCCAAGTTCCTCAGTCTTTTTATGAAGGTGAAAGAAATGCATTTGAGCGCTTTGTTGGAAAAGTTCCAACGGTTCAAGATGTTATTAGAAGAGATCGTTATAATGGACAATTGATTGTTTATAGAGACTTTGATCGAACTTATAGAGACGCACCACCAGTAAGAAGACGTGTCGTCGATATGTACAGTAACGATGGAGTCTATCGTCCAGTATTTAACCGCTATGATACACCAGATGAAATTATGCGTTTATGGCTTAATCGTCGTATTGATGCCTACACTCGTTACGATCGTTTAAATCAAGGTGCACCAACTAATGCTGATGGATCATTGATTACAAACTTTCAAGACTTGTTTCAATCGATCTTTACAAAAGCCTACATGCACCAAGCTCGTTATAGTTTCTCAAGAAACTTTAATGAAGGTCTAGACTTAGGTTTTTGGCACGGTGAAGATATTGGCCTTGAAGTTGGTGCTGAAGTTGCTCGCGCACGTGGTCTTCAAGATGCCTTTGACCAAGAGTTCAGAGTTCGTTCAATCAATTCTTATAAAGATCAGTTTCACAGAAGTTTTGCTGACAGCTTTCAAGCAACTTTTGCTGACTATAGCAATAACTCAAAGCTTTCAATCGAGTTGATTGAACTTATTGGTGAAGATAGTGATGGTATTATTCAGCCCGGCGAAAAGCTTAAGATGAAGTTTAAAGTTGTTAATGCTGGTGGAAAAGGAAGCGATCTAAGAATTCAAGCTCAAGGTGATATCGTCAATGGATCAACTGAAACGAAGTCAATTGCAGCGCTTAAGTCAGGAGTCTTTACTACAGGTTTAATTGCAACTGTTGATCCTCGCTTAGGTAACAGAGCAAGAGCTAATATCATTCTTAACGTAAACGGAATGACTGATAGTATCGGAACAAATGTATCGTTTCTTGTTCAAATGACAGCTCAATCTGCGAGCCTAAACGCACTTCGTGGTTCTGCTTTGATCAATGTTACTGCTGAAAACGTTGCAACAGTTACAACTCCAAGAGCGGTTAAAGCAACTGTTACGATTAACGGAAAAACATTTGAAGCAACTGGAACGACTCTTGAGCCGGGTCAAGTTCAAAAACTAGTGATCGACGTTCAAGGACTTGATCCTTATGCCTTAATCACTTCAAATATTTCTGGAAACCTTGAACTTAAACTTGGTGATCAGCAAATTGAAGCCAGAAATATTAGACTTCAATCGAATAACACAACGGCTGATTCAATTGAATACTTCGACCTGCTTGCAAACTCAAAAGGTGTCGTCCCAGCAGGAATTGGTGCCGGAACACAAACACAAAAAGTTTTAGAGTATGTCGCTTCAATCAACGATATCGAAACAACTAGAAATAGTGGTCGCGGTGGAAAAAATATGTACAAGAAAGAAGCGAGTTCAACAGTTGTTGGAAAGATTCGTGATACAAAAGTTAAGCGTGAACAAACGCAAGAAGCCAAAGGTCATTATGCTAGACTTGGTAATATTCTAATGAAGGCAAAAGACAAGTTTAAGTCTTTCCTTGGAATTGCTCCAAAACGTAAGCATTACACCAAGATCGTTGAAGAGATCATTAATAACTAACAGCTTTTATTAGCCCTCCTTCACGGAGGGCTTTTTCCTGACTAATATACACGGTAAACCTCGCGTCATGGCGAAGCTAGAAATTCTCCTTTAAACTTAGCTCCATGAATAAAAACGACTCTCTAAAACTTCTCAATAATGAATTAAGCTCACTTACATCTACGGCAATTGGTCGAAGAGCTTTCTTATCCTCTTTGCCTGTCTTATTGGCGGCATGTTCAAGTGTTCAAAAAACTCGAATGAGGGAGGGTGATAATAGCGGTCAACAAGCAGCCCTGACTCCACAAGAAGAAAGAAAGATGGCCGATGAGTATGGCCCACAAATGGAGAAAGAGTATCCTCCACTTCGCGATCAATTCTCACAGACTTATATCAAAGAACTTGGTGATAAAATTGTTAGGGCGAATAATATCGGTGGCAAGCCTTACGAATATCGTTTTACCCTCGTCGATGCAAAAATGGTTAATGCTTTCGCTCTTCCTGCAGGCGCGATCTATGTCACTAAGCCTCTTCTTTTGATGGCCGAAAATGAAGCTGAACTTGCCGGAGTGATCGGACATGAAATTGGTCACGTCAAAGCAAGGCATACGGCCGAAAGAATTCAAAAAGAAAAAAGTGAGAAGACCAAGAGTATCTTATTAGGACTGGGTGGCGCTCTACTTGGTGGTGCCGCCGGTATTGGCTTGGCCAAAGCTATTTGTAAAAAAGAAGATAAAGAATGCCTAAAGCGTGTTGCTCTTTATGGAGCAGCGGCAGGTGCAGCAGGAGGGCTTCTGATTCAAAAGTTTGCGTTCATGGCACATTCTAGAGAAGACGAGATGGAAGCCGATAGAATTGGTTTTAGAACATCAGTCGCTGCTGGCTATCACCCACTCTACGTTGGAAAATTCTACGAAAAACTTCTGGCAATGGAGCAGCAGTATTCAAAGAAACAGGATAAGTTTAGTGCAACATTTACTGATGCTATGAGTACTCACCCACCTAGTATACAACGAGTGAATCAAATGAAAGAATTAGCCTCACAAGTTTCAAATCAAGGTGATATTAATTCTGCTGATTTTAATAGAATTAAACAAAGACTAAGTTAACAAAGGGATCAAGATGAATTCAAATGTTGGATTATTAATTTTAAGAGTTTCTACTGGACTCATCATGCTTTTTTCTCATGGCTGGGGAAAATTGATCAATTTTTCAACGATAGCACCAGGCTTTGCTGATCCCATTGGAGTTGGACCAAATATTAGTTTGGCCTTAACCGTATTCGCTGAAGTGTTTTGTTCTGTTGCAGTTATTATTGGTTTAAAAACAAGATGGGCCATTGTTCCACTCGTTATCACAATGATTGTTGCCATAGGCATCGTTCATGGATCTGACCCATGGGCTAAAAAAGAACTTGGTATGATGTTCATGGTTTCTTTTCTAACCCTGTTTTTTACAGGCGCTGGAAAATACTCTGTCGACGGAATTATGGGTAAAAGCTAAGATTTGATTTAGCGCTAAGTCAATTAGCGCTAATCTATATAAAGTTTCATCAATTCTTTAGTTGTATTGGATCGATGAAACTTCTCAACGTGTTTTCGACCTTCATGAATCAAATTTCTTCTCAAACTCTCATCATCGAAAACTTTATCTATAGCATCAGCGAGGTCCTCGTGATGATGAGGATTAATATAGATTGCCCCTGGTCCGGCCGTTTCAGGAAAACATGATCCTTGTGAAGTAATCACAGGAATTTCACTAAACTGAGCTTCAATGATGGGAATCCCAAAACCTTCATAAAAAGAAGGAAAAGCAAAAAGAGCGGCAGATTGATAAACGGCTGGTAAGTCTATCGACAATATATTCGATCTAATCAGAACTCTAGATGTTAACTTTAGAGCGTCGATAGTATTTATAAGTTCTTTTTTATTTTTTGTATTACCATCTCCCACGATAACTAGGGGCATATCTGTCTTCGCATGGGCCAAGGCTCTAACGAGTCCAAGAACATTTTTTCTTTGCTCAATGGCGCCGACAAATAAAATATAGTTTTTAGGCAAATCATAAATGGTACGTACTTCATCTAAGCGCTTCTCTTCAAGCTTTTTATAGAACCGATGATGACAGCTTTGATATTTAACGACAACTTTATCAGGGCTTATGTTGTAATGTTCAAGAATATCAGACTTTGTTTGCTCGCAAATAGCGACAACAATGTCAGCCACATTACAAGCGTGTCGGAATTTATTGTCATAAACCTTTCTATCAATCCAAGGAAAATATTCAGGGAATTTTAAATAGATGAGATCATGAATAGTCACAATCTTTTTTATATCTAGTTTCTCTATTCCTTTTGGTAATTCATGTGAAAGACCATGATAAATATCAAGACCGCTTGTTTTTAATTCGTTAGTTAATAAAAAGGAACGCCATATGGACTGCATCGACTTCGAAAGACCATTTGGTTCATGTGTGATGAACTGAGAATGTTTTTTTGACCAATCAAGAGCTCTGGGATCGGTAATAGTTGGGCTATAAAGATGGTATTCATGCTCAGGATAGATTTTACCTAATCCCTCTAATAGATTACGGCCATAATTTCCAAGTCCTCTGAAATTATGAAAAACTCGTTTTGCATCAAATCCAATTTTCAAGACACTCTCCGAAAATAATATCTTACAGCGAAGATATTATCACGTCATCACCTCATCCTTCAGTTGGAATATTTAATTTTTGATTTGCATAAATAATATTATTAGATAGACCATTATTTCTGCGAATTTCGTCAACTGATACGTTAAAACGTTGTGCTATCTTGCTTAGATTGTCTCCACTTCTCACGCGATAAGTGACGATACTTGAACCAGGAATATCCAATCTCTGGCCTGGAAAAATTCTTGATCCTCTCATCTTATTTGCTTTTCTGATATCTATGATGCTCACACCATATTTTTTAGCAATAACAGATAGATTTTCACCTCGAGAAACTCTATGTGTTTTTGTCTGTTGTGCTGTTGATACTGCTTGGGCACTTGAACCAGGAAGAGTTAAGCGTTGACCGATATAGATTCTTGAGCTTCTTAAATTATTAATTTTTTTCAAGGTAGAAAGACTTATTCCATACTTTCTAGCAATAACACTTAGATTTTCACCGCGACGAACTTTATGCTTTGAGCTACTACTCGCAATTGCTCTTGGAGCTCTGATTGTTGGTAAATCAACTGAAGAAATCTTCTGCGCTTGACTCTTAGGTACGAGCAAACCATACGCTCCCCTAACTCTAATATGATCACCTTTAATATCGGGATTCATCTCTTTTAACGTTGAAATAGGAACAGATGAAAGTTTAGAAAGCGTTTTTAAAGAAAAGGATTCATTAACCTCGACCAATGCAGCTGATCCATAAACTGAGTCTTTAGAGTTATGAAAAAATCCAAAGCGTTCTTCATTTTGAACCAGCTGTCTTGCTGCGGCGACCTTTGGAACATAATAAGCTGTTTCTTTTGGAATCATCTTCTTTGAAACCAAAACTTTATAACTTCTCGTTCTGCCTTTTCTGATGGCACGAATAATTCGGTACTCTCCAGCATTATAGGCTGCCATCGCAAGTTCCCAAGAACCAAAAATATTATAGAGATCACTAAAGTATCTAGCGGCTGCGTGAGTGGATTTATAAATATTCCATCTTTCATCAACTTGAGAATCAACTCGTAAACCATAATGTCTTGCAGTTTTTGGCATGAATTGCCATGGACCTGCTGCTCCAGCAGAGCTTTTAATTTTTGTGTTATAGCCAGACTCGATTAAACCTACATAGAACAAGTCTGTTGGTAGGCCATGCTCTTTTAGGATATGAAAAACGAGCTGTTTAAATTTATGACCGTTTTGAAGATGGCGAGAGAACCTTTCGTGATCTTTTTTAGTAAAGTAGTTAAGCCAAAAATCGTAGTGTTTCTTCGAATAATCAAGTGCAATATTATCATCTGAAATATTATTATTATCGACGTAAACGTCTTTTGTTCCTTCAACTTCAAAAGCTTCGCTTTCAGCTTGATTTTCATAATCATTGATATTTGCATCAACGATTTCAATATCAGTTGTAACATCAGACTGAGCTTGTGATCGAAATTGTGAAATCGAGCTACAAGAGCTTAATAGAAGTGCAAGAGGCAAGATCAGTACAAGATTAGTCACATGAGGCTCCAAAATTAACAGACACTTAAGTCTATTTTAGAGACTTCTTATTCATGATGCTAGTTAGCCTTTAAACGGCAACTATTTCGCCTTGTTGCATTGTCATTTATAAAGGAAAAATGGAACTAGAAACCAGGATCAATTTTGCCGCTTACGACAACTCTGCCACCAATTTTCATATCTGCAGAAGGAATTGAGTCAACCACAACACGAGTTCTTAAGATAAATCTTCTCCCCTTCACTAATAGGTTTTTCCAATCAGCTTCATAAACTTGAAGATCCATACAACGTGTTAAGCAACGTAAAGTGTGTTGATCTCTATCAAAAGATAGGATTAATTGCCCTTTAACAACTTTTTCGTCGCTGCTTTCATTTACAAAAGCAATCGCCTCTTCAGCTGTTACATTTTCATGTCCAAAAACTTTATCTTTTGCTTCAAGATAAACTTCAATTTTTCTAAAGAAATGTAGTGAAATCTCTTCGTTATTGGCCATAGCATTGAGTTTAATTGCTTTTACGCTTAAGTCTCTCAAAGCACCCAAATTAGCACCTTCTAGCTCGGGAAATTCAAAAACAACAGGATCAACCGGAACATCTTTGCCATCCTCTTCATGTAAGGTCATATCGGCCAGGGATGAGGCGATATTACTAAAAATCGGGCCTACTAAAGAGACCGAATTCACTTGTTGAGTGATATCTGGGATATCAATAGAAGATATAGGAACGACAAGTTCTAGCTCAGTACCAGAAAGTGGAGCCGGCTCAACTAAAGGAATTAAGCTCTCTTTAGCGCTGCAAGCGACGAGACAAAACAAGGCAGATATTTGTAGCCAAAATCGTATTTTATTCATGAATGGAATATACAGATAAATAGCTACTGTCGCAATGCACCATATCCTTTTTACATATATAATTTCAGGCACTTAGGCTGTCGTATCATTTTTACATGCGGCGCACAAATTTCTTTAAAAGCACGTTCGTTTTCTATACAATTACGCCATGCAAAAATCCTTCTTTAAATCATTAGCTCTGGCCTTAGGATTGACTGCCATATCAGGCGTCGCCTTTGGTGCTTACTATTCAACACTTCCAGAGGGTGTTCGTGTTGCTGTTTTTCGCCAAGTCATGACCAGTACAATTGATGAAGAGTTCAATAGTAATTCCAAGCCAATTGGATTTGACGTTAATGTTAACCTAAACGCCGCTGCTCTTAGAGAATCAAGTTCTATCTCTGAATATATTTTTTCAGAACTTCAAAATATTTCGCAATCAGCTTATGACACCTTTACGTTTGGGACATATAAGATTGATGGCCGTGCAGAAGTCAATGTTCAAGGCTACGCTTTTGGTTATGGCATAAATGATCGTATAACGACTTATATGAGTGTTCCTATTTATAACGCTAATGTTGTAATGGATATGCAAAGAACTGGAGCCGATACACAATCTCAGGTTCTTCAAATATTAAACGGAACAAACTCTAACAATCAATTCCAAACAACATTTCAAGAGTTTTTGTCAGGTCAAAACTTAGGTGTAACTGAAGGGCTTATTCAATCAGTTGTTACCAACCTCTATGGCTATAAGCCATTGGGTTCTTGGCAAGCAAGAGGTTTGGGTGACGTAGATCTTATCACTCTTATTCGCCTTTCAGATTGGAAGGATGCTGGACTTGCGGCAACCTATGGTATCACTTTTCCTACTGGCAGAATTGATGACCCTGATCTTTTACAAGACTTTGCTTTTGGTGATGGTCAAACTGACGTCTTCGCAGAAATCGGTGGTGGTGTTACTAAAGGTCATTTAGAACTTGAATCTTCTATTCGCTACACTTATCAAATTGCTGCAGATAAAGAGTTAAGAATTCCAGAAAGCTCGCAGTTTGTTTTGTCTGATCGTAAAGGAACTTTTAAGGAAAAGCTTGGAAATAAAGTTGATTTCATGCTTGGATCGAAATGGAATTTTAACGATCAATGGGCCTTATTAGGTCAGTACTTATATAGCCATATGGGTGAAGCAAAATACGAATCTGAATATCAAAATGCCAACTCAATACTAGCTGAAAATACTGCTGTTGATACTCACACTGCAAGGTTTGGAGTTAACTACAGCACCGTTGGCTTATATAATCGTGGCGCGTTTATGCTACCGCTACAAGCGAGTCTTTCAGGACAATCAATCTTTGCAGGAACTAACACTCCTACTTATACTCGATTTGATTTTGAGGTGAGATTTTTCTTTTAAATGACGTAGTTATAGTTCAGGGTGCCGTTATCTTCTTGAATGGCATTAAATGGGTCACTTGAAATTAGAAGGCAACCATCAAGATCATAAAAATCAACGTTATTAGCTATATTCATAGCACTACTTATTCCTAGACTCGTTTCAACCATACAGCCAAGCATCGTTTTTAATCCAAGCTCGCGCGCCGTTCTTAGCTGCTTGAGCCCACGCATATATCCACCAGCTTTCATAAGTTTAACATTTACTCCATCAAACAAATCTTTAAATTCGGGCGTGACTTCACCACTCGTCAAAGATTCGTCAGCAAATATTAGAAAACCTGATTTGCTTTTAATTTCACGATACATTTCAAAGTTCTTAGCGGGGAATGGTTGTTCTATAAATTGTATAGGAACGTCTTTTAACTTTTCAGTTAAATTCAAGAAGCTCGAAGGGTCATCATAGGCTTCATTTGCATCAAGTCTAAGAGGCCCTTTATAAAACTTTCGAACCTCTTGTATAACTTCTAGAGCACCCTCACTTCCAATTTTAATTTTTAGTGCGGCAAATCTAGAGAGTTTATGCTCAGAAATGAACTTCTCAATTTGTGAGGGCTCCATCATAGGCAGTGAAAATGAAGTATGAATGCCATGAACTTGGGGAACACACAGGAGTTGATGAATAGTGCGATCAGACATTTGAGCATTGAGATGCGCCATCGCCGATTCAAGTCCAAAGCTTAGAGAGCAAGCCAGATCAAGCTCACTAACCAGCGCAATGAGTTTTTCTAAAGAGGAAATATCCTCTGCTCCATGATCTAAAAATAATTGAAACTGTTCTTCAATAAGTTTTTCCGACTCATTATATCGGATATTAAAAGCAACTTCACCTTGTCCCCTACTGCCATCGCATTCAACTGTGACAATAAAGTTCGTTTTTGATAATGAGGTACCTCTGGCAATTTTCCATGGAAATTTAAGAGGCAAATCAATTTTTTTAAGTGACCATTCTAGCATCCTATGATCATGCCATACTTCCTGTTAAAATGAATAGAAATTAGATAATAATTTGTAGGTTTTAATGAATATAGAACTCGCTATAAAAGCTGTCACAATCATAGGGGTTATGTATCTCATAGCCAAAATATTAGCGCCTTTTGTTGGTGAGTTTTTTAACCCTTATAAATCCAAAAAATCATCCCATGATTTAGAAACAATGATTAAAAGAAAAGAAGAATTATTACGAGTTACTGGTGCGGCCGGTACCGTTGCAGTTACTTCAACACATTCTTCGAGCAAAACAAAGAAAGATGATAGAAAAGCTGATTATTTAGAGCTTGTAAAAAGTGAATTTTCCTACCTCTCCCAAAAACACAATAAAACAGATCTCGATAAAGATCATATGGTTGAATTAAAGAAAATATTAAACCTTCTTGATTCTCTTCAATGGGGTCAATCTGAAGAACTTACGGCACTTAGAAGAAGATTTGAAAAATATTTAGATTTTGCTATCGACGAGTCTCTCTTTATTAAATCAATTCGCTACGGGCTCATTCACGCAAATTTAATAAACGAAAAAAATAAGCCCTCAGGCTATGAAGACCTATGTGAAGCTTCTATTATGGTTAGCTTGCACGAGATCATAAAAAATACATTTACTAACATTGAATACAAAGAAGCCTTAACTCTTTCAAAACGTTGGCATACCTCTGTCCTGATATTACAAAAAGCGTGGATTTTGTGGATTTATGAAAAAACGAAAATAGGAACTAAAGATATTGTCGAAAAATTAGTTAATTTTAATGAACCAATAAAAGCAACTGATCTGATGGAACTCTTTGGTTTTGGAATAGACAGTCTACCTTGGAAAGCTATTTTACATGATTCAGAGAAGTTAAGAAAAACAACAGATGTCATCGATACAATTAAAGAAGAGTTAGCAACAATAAAAGCTATTAACAAATTACCAGATAGCGAAAGTTTAAACCCCAAAATAGCACTTGATCTTCTTGGCTTTGAAGCAATTCCAGCGCCTGGAGTTTTGTCAAGACGCTACAAAAGACTAGCGCGAATTATGCATCCAGATAGAATAGCATCAAAAGGTTTCCCAACCGAAGTGATGCAACAAGTGAATGATAATTTTAGAACAATTAAAGCTGCTTATGAACTTTTAAAAGTTGATCAGGAATAAATCATGGTTATGAAAAAAGGTGAAGAAACGTTAAAAGAGCTTGAATCACTTCTTGTTCAAATTGTTAGTGAAACAAACGGGATCTCCCTCTCCGATACGTTAGAACTATTAGCTCATTCCTTAGTTCTTAAAAAAAGTACGGCACATGGAAAATTGATTCAAGAATTCCAAAGACTTCTATCAGGCTTTCAGCAGGATGAAGTGGATATAGATACTCTCTTAGGCCATCCTGTTAGTCATGCTTTTGCTAACTTCTTTAAACGCTTTCCTCTACCCTACCATGAAGAACATATCCATCTAACAGGCTCACTGACAGCGGAGTTTATCTGGCCTCGCCTTAAAGTCCTTTTAGAAGGAAAACATGGAAAGGTCTATGAAGAGAAAATTAAAGCTGTTTATGGAGACAAGTCTGTCCCGATCACCTGTGAAGCAGATGTCGATAATCTCATTCGTTTAAAAGAAGGTGAGCTTTTTAAAACTTATTTAAAAATCCTTTATCTTCCAAAACTTATTCTTAATTCAAAACAAGCTCACGTTGATGCTGCCTACCATATGGCCAGTGAACTTTATCATAAATACAACGTAGGAATGATAAGACTTAAATTCACCTTGTCACGCGCCAATCAAATGGACTCTGAGCAAATCCCTGGGCTTGAAGATGTCTCTGAAGAAGATGTTGTTTTAGGTCTAAACGAAGGGTTTAAAAAGTTTAAAAATGAATACCCTTTTTTCAATTATGTTTTATCTCCAAGTTTTAGAAAAGAACTCGATTTCTTTGATTCATTAAACTTTAAAACAAAACGAGAACATTTTGATCAACAAGTTGATACCATATTACATCTTTTAGAAAAATTTCCAGAGCTTAAGGGTGTATTAAATGAGGTCGATACCGTTGGCGATGAAAAGGAACTTTATCGTAAAATTCATTTTAGTGAAATGAGATCAGGTTTAAGAAGACTTCAATATAATGGTTTTAGAATTCGATCTCACCACGGCGAAACTTGGAGGATACTTAGAAAAGGAGTCCAGTCAGTCGATAATGCTATGAATATTTGGCATATCGATACGTTAGAACATGGATTATCTTTAGGAATAAATCCTAATTTCTATTTTCATAGGCTCTATCAACGAGTCATGGAGATGAATAAAGCAAAACAACCTATTCTGGCAGGAACCCAGGAACACGAAGAGCTAGACGATATGGCCTGGCATGATACCTCTGTTAAAGAAAAACTTTTTAATGGAACACCTTTAGAAGATGCTGAAGAAACATCTTTTATTAAAACTAAGTTTCATACAGCTAGAGAGATAGAACACTATCAACATGACGTTTTAAATCGAATGATTAACAAGCAAGTATCGCTGATTGCTCTTCCATCATCAAATCTAAAACTAACTGGCATGTTTCCAGATTATAAAGATCATCCTTTTTCATGGTGGGAAAAAAAAGGGGTAAAGCTTGGTGTTGGTACTGATAATTACGTCACCTTATCGACGAATTATCTTCAAGAAATGCTTTTACTTCTCTTTTCAGATCCAGAGAATTTAAAAATTACAAAGCTTCTTATGGTGACAACAAAAGAAAATCGAAGACCTTATATCAGCGCACTTCTATGGGATATGAGAAAAAAATCTATTCAATCGATAAGCTGAATTATTTTTTGCTTAACTTGGCTTGGAGAAATATCAACCATACATTTTTGCCAAGTCGATTGAACGCACTTTCCTCTTCCATCTTTAGAACAAGGCTTGCAATCGATTGCAATCTCCATGACAACAGAGGATTCAAAACTAGGGTAACCGAAGGCGGTTGGCCCTATTAAGGCAATCGCCGGAATTTCTTGAATATCAGCGACATGAAGTAAACCTGTATCAGCTGAGACAATAACCTTCGAAATAGAAATAATGTAGCAACTTTCGACTAATGACAAACTACCAGCTAAGTTTTCACAGTGATCAGAAACGGCTGCAAGCTCTCTACAAAAAGTATCTTCTGGACCACCTAAGATCATCATAGGGCCATTTAAAGATTTAATTAAGCTTTTCCAATGCTCAAGCGGCCAGCGCTTCATCTCCCACGCAGCTGATGGAACTAAGCATATTCTATTCTTAAATTGATCTAAAAATTGACGACGATCCTCGCTAATCTGATGTTCAAATTTAAATCGCTGGGATCTGGGCTTAACGTTCACAGGCTCACAATACGAAAACATCCCTTTATAAGGTGTCGGAAGAATTGATCGCCTTTTTAATTTAAAAAATAGAAATCTTTTAAAGCGTTCCTTGTTCCTTACATGAACCTTGGTTGATGTAAAAAAACTAACAACCATGCGTACAATCTTCGATCTTGGGTTTTCATGGGCATCATAGATAAAATGGTAATTATTCTTTCTTAATTGAAGCGCCAATTTTACTAAACCGAGTAAACCTAAACTTTTATCAAATGGTATGACTTTAGTGATATCTGGATGAAGAGAAGGCAGCGCAGCAAACTGAGATTTCGTCAAAAAATGAATATCATAGTCTTGTGCCAGATCCGGCACGCAAGCGAGGCTTTGAATAATATCACCAAAGCTTGAAAATCTTATGATTAAGGCTTTTTGCTTCATAGAAATACAATAACCTATTCTATTCAGTTGAAGAAGCGCCTTGCGCATGGAAAAATATCTCAATGGGATTTAGTAAACAAAACTTACAAAGCTTAGTACAAGTTGCCGTTGATAATGGTGCCAGCGACGTTCACATTAGAATGGGAGAAGCTCCCGCCTTTAGAATTCGCGGAGAACTCATTCCTGTACAAACAAAAGCTTTTGCTCAAGACGATATCCTAGACCTATTAGGCATACTCTTAAATGAAAATCTCACTGCAGAACATATAGAAAAACTAGCTGAAACAGATGGATCTTATGAAATCGAAAATCTGTGCCGTTTGAGATTCAATTCTTTTCGCTTTAGCGGAAAAACTGGAATAGTTTTAAGAATTGTAAGCATGAAAATACCAAGTATTGCTGAGCTTGGCCTACCACCGGTTATCAAAAGTATTGCCAATCGTCGACGTGGCTTAGTCATGGTTACAGGGGCTACAGGCTCAGGAAAAAGTACAACGCTTGCATCAATGATTGATCATATCAATGAAACGCGTGGCTGCCATATTGTTACGATTGAAGATCCTGTTGAATATCTTCATCCTCAAAAAAAATCGAAGATTAGCCAAAGAGAAGTTGGTCGAGACACGGTGGACTTTAACTCCGCTTTAAGATCGGCCCTACGTCAGGACCCCGATGTTATTTTAATTGGAGAGATGAGAGATCCAGAAACCGTAGCAATTGCGCTTAAAGCTGCAGAGACTGGACACGCTGTTTTTTCAACCGTTCATACAACAGACGCCATCAGTACCATTGGAAGAATTATTTCAATGTTTCCACCTGAAGAGCAAAATGAAGTTCGAAAAAGATTATCAGAAAACTTAACCGCTATCGTTAGCCAGCGAATGCTTAAGGCCATCAATAAAAAGAAAGTTGTTATTGCTCAAGAGGTCATGATTAACAATCAAGGTGTTAAAGAATGTATTATGGGCAAAGAGCCGCTCTCAAGGATTAATACAATCATCGCTCAGGGCAGAACTCCTGATGGAGAAGGTTCACAAACATTTGATCAGCATATAATTAATCTCTATGAACGTGGAGTTATCTCCAAAGAGACGGCATTGTCAGCAGCGACATCACAAACAGATTTTATGAAAAAAATGGTTGTCGACTAAAGTTCATCGTAGACAGCAGTTCCACAGATATAGTCATGAAGAGCTCTTCTTTTTGAATTAACAAAAATAATTAAAATACCTACAACAGAAAGTAAACTCAATGGCTTGATAATAACTTCTCTTATAAAGATACATTTCTTGCTAACTTTTCCATCTTCGAACTTACTGCCAATACGAATTGAAAGTATTTTTTTTCCAAGAGACTTTCGCGATGAGCATGTTGGAATAATATGAAAAAAAAGTAACAACAATACTGGAAGTATAGACTGCAAAACAATTTCGGGATGAGGAACTTCGCTAAGAACTCCGCTAGGCAAGTTTCTTTCAAGAAATTGCTTTGTAAAAGGGAAAACTATGACTCCAGCGCCGATTAGAGCTATCTGAAAAATCACATCGATCATTAAACTTTTAATTCTTCGTCCAAGCGGCGCAGGCTTGATAGCAGCATATCGCTCTAAGGCATGTGATTTTTTGAAATTTTCAAGCCTTTCACGTCTAGGAACAGTTGCCTCGTGATCAAGAACAAGTTCCGATGGAGCTTCAGGTTCATCTGAAAAAGCAGCAGCGATATCCTCAAGACTTTGCTTTTTGCCCAGTCTTGATTTGATATCACTTTTAGCATCGTGGGGGGTAACACCACGATCTACTTTAAAATCCCAATCATCGTCTTTGTTATCGCTCATTTACATTCCTAATAATCTTTAATCTTACTAAGAACACTATCAAGTTCTTTTTTTGCAATGTCGCATCTCTTTTTCCACTCATCGTGACTTAAGCTAGTGTCAATATTCATGAGAAGTTGACCTAAGACTTTTGACTTGGCATTGAACTCACTAAGAAGAGAGGCTGCCAAAACCTCATCTTCAATATCTTCTAACTTATTTAATAATTCTTCAATTTCACTATTATCAAACATTTCTAGGTCACTTTGACATCATACTAAGAGAACTCTTAGAAACAGCATTAGTTAAATCCTCAGAGATATAGAGAGCCTCTTCGAGAATGGCGTCTTTTTGAAGCACCTCGATCCACTCATCCCCTCTTTGCTTTAAATCTTCTTTCCACTGTTTCTCATCACCTGGCTTAATATTTTGATGAGACTTAATGGAAGCTTCGAATGCTGAAATTTTGATCTCTTTATTTGCTTCATCAAACTTAAATTTCTTTGCAAGCACATCATTGTTCTTATCTTGCTCTAGAACCTTATCCATTTTCAACGAAGTCGCCGTTTCTTTATTTTTCTTTTCTAAAACCTTGGCATAATCAAGCATGGCATTTAATCGATCATTATTTTTTGATCGTTCCATACTTAGCTTTTTAAGGTTTGGAATATCTGTTTTAAATTTATCCCATTTTTTATAGGCTTGTGGGCTAATAGTGTCGTACTCAAGAGCATTCTCAAGGTCCTGCTCTAAAGATTTTGTATAACTAAAGACATCCGGCATAACGATATCAGGACGGATACCTTTAAATTGAGTAGATTCTCCATTAACACGATAAAACTTTTGGATTGTAACTTTTAGAGCTCCCATTTGCGGAGCAAACATAGTCAGCGGTCCTTGATTCAGACTTAGAAGAACTTGTACTGTTCCCTTACCGTGAGTCTGTTCACTTCCGACAATAACAGCTCGCCCATAGTCTTGCATTGCTCCTGCCAAAATCTCAGATGCTGAGGCACTGAACCTATTCACAAGAACGATAAGCGGTCCATCCCATTCAACTGTAGGATCAGTGTCTTCTAAAACAGAAACATCATTTTCGTGGTCTCTAACTTGGACGATTGGACCTTTTTCAATAAACAATCCGCTCATCTGACGAGCATCTTCAAGTGCTCCGCCTCCGTTATCTCTAAGATCAAGAATGATAGAATCGACTTTCTCGGCTTTTAGGCGACGAAGTTCATCTCTAACATCATTAGTACAGTTTCTATCGACATCACCAAAGTCTCTATAGAACTTAGGAAGCTTAATATAACCGACCTTGCCTTTAAGTTTCGGATGCTCAATGACTGATGATCTTGCATATGAAGCATCAATTTGAACAACATCTCTAACAATTGGAACGATTTTTCGACTTCCATCAGCTTTACGAACAGACAGCCTTACTTCAGTACCTTTTTTACCACGGATATATCTTACGGCATCATCAACACTCATATCGAGAAGTGAGACTGGTTCGCCGTCCCCTTCTGAAACTGACATAATGACATCTTCAACTTCAAGTTCTTTTTGTCTCCATGCTGCTCCACCAGGGACAATTTTAACGACTTTAATTTGTGAGCCGTCTTCTTGTAGAACGGCACCAATACCTTCTAGTTGACCAGAGATATCGATATCAAAGTCTTCCTTTCTTTTTGGTGGTAAATAGGAAGTATGTGGATCAAAAACTTCTGTAATAGAATTATAAAAACTTTCAAGCGTATCTTCTCTGTCTTGTTTTTTTAAACGAGAGAAAATTTTATCGTATTTTTCTGAAGTTGTTTTATGAGCTTTGGCTAACATTTCTTTATCAGTTAGCTTCTTTTCTTCTTTCTTCTTTTTAGCTTTTTTGTCATCTTTCTTTTTATCTTTGTCTTGTGCTGTATCTCTTAAAGCTAAGTAATTTCCTAAAACTGAGTTCTTAAAGATTTTTCTCCATAATTCTTTTAGCTGCTTATCATTTTTTGTCCACTCACGTTTTTTTGGATCCATTTCAAGAGTTTCATCATCTGTGAAATCAAAAGGTTTTTTAAAAAAGTCATCTCTAAAACCTTCAATCTGTGCCACACGCTTTTTCAAAATGGCCGCAGCAGCATTAGAAATTTCAACGTTACCACTTACCATTTCATCATCTAGTTGCTTTCTGTACTTTGAAAGACTATCAACATCAGTTCTTGTTAAAAATTGCTTACTATAATCAATCTTCTCTAAAAACTTATCAAAAGCCATTGAAGACAGACCGTCATTAATTTTAAGTTTCTTATAATGATATGTTTCAAGAGTGTTTTTTAAAATATTTCCTACAAGCTTATCTTTTTGAGCTTCAGATATAGATTGCTTGGGCGAGCTGCCCTGTCCAAAAGAAAGAGCGGGAACAAGAAGAAGAAATAGTATCGATCGGGAAATAGACATTCAGAACTCCGATAATCTGAAGGAAAGAAAATAGTGATCTTATTTTAGGCCTTGCGGGCCCAAGGTAAAAGGACCAATTTATAGATACTTACTGCCTAGTTAGAATTTATTAGTTGAGTAGAAACATTGAGTTTAAAGTAATGCTTCGTGCAAGGTCTTGATGATCTAAATCCTGGCTAAACACTCATAAAAACAATCAGATCAAATATATAAAAATAGGCGCCTAAAAAAGGCGCCTACTCTTTTTTAGTTTAATCTTCTTAAAACATACTGAAGAATTCCACCATTTTTAAAATAGTTGAGTTCATCAACAGTATCAATTCTTGACTCGGCTTTGATTGTCTCTTTTGATCCATCAGCGCGAGTAAAAGTCACTTCTACTTTTTGTTGAGGAGCTAAGCCACCAACGGGCTTGATATCAACAAGTTCTGTTCCATCAAGCTTTAAGGTTTTTCTATCAACGCCTTGTGGAAATTGTAGAGGCATTACACCCATACCGATAAGGTTTGATCTATGAATACGTTCAAAGCTCTCTACAAGTACTGCTTTTACGCCTTGAAGGAATGTACCTTTTGCTGCCCAGTCTCTTGAAGAACCTGTACCGTATTCCTTACCTCCGACAACCACAAGTTGGCGCTTTTCTTTAGCATATTCCATGGCCGCATCGTAGATACTCATCTGCTTGCCACTTTCAATATGCTTAGTGAATCCGCCTTCAACTCCAGGAATCATTTCGTTTTTGATACGAATATTAGCAAAAGTTCCGCGCATCATGACTTCATGGTTACCGCGGCGAGAGCCGTAAGAGTTAAAGTCAATGGGAGCAACTCCATGCTCAGTCAAGTATGCACCGGCAGGAGAATCTTTTTTGATATTACCTGCAGGTGAAATATGGTCTGTCGTTACTGAGTCACCAAACAAAGCGAGTAAACGTGCTTGTTTAACTTCAAATGTATCGACCGCACCATCTTTAATATTTTCAAAGAAAGTCGGGTTTCTAATATAAGTTGAAGACTCTTCCCAGTCATAAAGCTGACCTTTAGAAGCTGGCACTGCTTGCCACTTCGAGTCCCCTTCAAATACGTTAGCATAACGTTTGGCATACATCTGAGCTGATAAATGCTTTAAGATCACACCGGCGATTTCATCATTTGATGGCCAGAGATCTTTTAAGTAAACATCTTTTCCATTCTTATCTTTACCTAATGAATCTTTAGAAACATCAACAGTCATCGATCCTGCAAGTGCATAGGCAACAACGAGAGGAGGAGAAGCGAGATAGTTTGCTTTAACATCAGGACTAATACGACCTTCAAAATTTCTGTTTCCAGAGAGAACTGAAACACCTAGAAGATCGTTATCATTAATACATTTTGAAATTGGAGCTGGAAGTGGTCCAGTGTTACCAATACAAGTGGTACATCCATAACCAACAAGGTTAAAGCCCATATCATCCAAGTGATGCTGAAGACCTGATTCAACCAGATAATCAGTCACAACTTGAGAGCCTGGAGCTAAAGATGTTTTAACCCATGGCTTAACTTTCATGCCCATCTCATTAGCTTTTTTCGCCACTAAACCAGCAGCAATTAAAACAGATGGGTTTGATGTATTGGTACAAGATGTAATCGCGGCGACAACAACGTGACCATTTTTAAGTTTATAATCCTTACCTTCTACATCGTATTCTTTTTGAAAAACGTCGGCAGGATAATTAAAGCCAGATTGTGCAACTGACTCAAATGATGCTTTTGCATCTTTTAACAGAACTTTATCTTGTGGACGCTTAGGACCTGAAAGACATGGCTCAACTGTTCCAAGATCAAGTTCAAGAACAGACGAGAATACTGGATCAGCATCTCCTGCATTAGTCCAAAGACCTTGCTCTTTTGCGTAAGATTCAACAAGAGCAACAGTTTCTTCTTCACGGCCAGAAAATCTTAAATATTCAATTGTCTTGTCATCGATTGGAAAGAAGCCGCAAGTTGCGCCGTACTCTGGAGCCATGTTAGCAAGAGTTGCACGATCAGCCAGTGGAAGCTCACTCATTCCTGGGCCAAAGAACTCAACAAACTTACCAACCACTCCGTGTTTACGAAGAGCTTGAGTCACAAATAAAACTAAGTCAGTCGCTGTTACGCCTTCTTTAAGTTTTCCGTTTAATTTAAAACCAACAACTTCAGGAATAAGCATTGTCACTGGTTGCCCAAGCATGGCCGCTTCAGCTTCAATACCACCTACGCCCCAACCAAGAACAGAAAGACCGTTGATCATGGTTGTGTGGCTATCAGTACCAACACATGTGTCTGGGTAGGCAACAGTTTTGCCATCTTCTTCTTTTGTCCAAACAACTTTTGCAAGGTACTCAAGATTAACTTGGTGAATGATACCTGTGCCAGGAGGAACAACGCGAAAGTTTTTAAAGGACTTTTGGCCCCATTTCAAAAACTTATAGCGTTCCATATTTCTTTCGTATTCAATTTCTACGTTCTTTTCAAACGCTTCTTTGTCGCCAAAGTGTTCAACCATCACTGAGTGATCAATGACAAGATCAACTGGTGAAAGTGGATTAATTTTTTCTGGATTTCCACCAAGTGTATTCATGGCTTCACGCATAGCTGCTAGATCAACAACTGCTGGAACACCTGTAAAGTCTTGCATAACGACGCGAGCAGGATGGTATGCAATCTCGCGATCAGAACTCTTTGTTTTAGTCCAATCGTTAACAGCTTTAATGTCTTCCCAAACGACTGTCGTACCATTTTCATGGCGAAGAAGATTTTCTAAAAGAACTTTTAAACTTTTAGGTAGTTTATCAATATCACCAAGGCCTTTCGCCTTCGCTTCTTTCAAACTGTAGTAGGTGTACTCTTTAGAGCCGACCTTGAGAGTCTTCTTAACTTCGCTCATGCTAAAACCTCGACTTAACGTTTATAACGCAAATGTGAATAACGGATGAATTATAGCCGTTTGCTAGAGGTATTGCCACGTTTTACAGCGTTAAGAATTAAGAATCGTTTTGATCAATTCGCTCAGATAAAAGCTTCCAGCGACCGCCCCCTTCGGAGCGAATAAGATAGCCGTAACGGTGAATTTTACGCCTTAGGTTATAAAGATGAACATCAACCGTTTTAGGTTGAATGGTCATATCTCCCCACACATTTACAAGAATATCATGCCTTTCTATTTCTCTATCTTCTCGACTTAAAAATAGTCGAATGAGTGCTTTTTGCTTACAAGTTAATCCACTTAATAAATTTCCATCTAAGACGACGTCTTCATATTGGTGATCACCAAAAAATGATACAATCGTCGCCGCACAATCTTTTGCAAAATCGTCCCCCTTTAGATGTAAGAGATTTGGATAGTTATCAAAAGAAAAAGTATCAATATCTCTTCCGGCAGAGCAAATCATGACCTTTGATCTGTTTACGTTTAGTATCGAAAACAATTGATTAATCTTATCTTTGTCGTCTTTAGAAAAATCCTTATTGATAAGAACAACGACTTTATCATTTTCAAAATTTATTACTTTTAAGCCTTTAAGTAATTGATCGGCTTGTTGAAATTCCTTAAGGTCCAAAACTTGCTCTGAACATAAATCAATCAACGACTGGCAAGGACTTGAATCACCTAGATAAAAGATCATGCTGTTGATTTTTGTTAACATTAAACATCCTAAATGAACGACTAGCTTAGCAGTATTTAAGCTCTCAAACATTCAACCATGTTAACATTTGGGGCTTCTTGTAAAAAAAATTTCCTTAAAAAACAAATACTTATATGCCTGTCGATTTTAGCCTTAAATATCAAACTGCCAAAGTTTATAGTCTAAATTCCAACTACTGTCCATAAATTTTATTGTAACAGTCTTTAGACAAAGCTCTCTCTACGGTGATAACAAATTAGCTATGCGTGATGAAATATTTGGAAAAAAGAAAAATCAAATCAATGACTTTAGCTTCAATGATGAAGTCGCTGCCGTGTTCGACGATATGGTTGAGCGCTCCATTCCTAACTACGGTGAAGTCCATAGGATTGTCGCGGATATGGTTAGGCGTTACTTACCAAATGAATCGACCGTTTACGATCTTGGTTGTTCGACCGGAACAACTCTCATTCTCATGCACAAGACTGCTTCAAGCTGTAACAAAACACTCAAACTTATAGGTGTTGATGCATCTTCGGCCATGCTCGATAAATGTAACGCCAAGCTTGTAAATGAGGATGTTCCAGCTCAATTAGTTCATGGCGATCTCTTAACGATGAATTATGAGCCATGCGATATGATAGTCATGGATTATACTCTCCAGTTTATTCCTCTTGAACAAAGAACAGCATTATTACAAAAACTATATCAAGCTCTAAAGCCTGGCGGTCGCTTTGTTCTTGCTGAGAAAATTGCTTCAAGCCAAGTTCAAATTCAAGAGATGATTACTGATCTGTATTATGACTTTAAACGCAGGCATGGATATTCTGATTTAGAAATTGCCCAAAAACGCGAAGCTTTAGAAAACGTCATGAAACCTCTGACGCCGACACAACAAATTTCAATGCTAGAGACGGCAGGCTTCACTCAGGTTGATATGATTTTTCGTTGGTATAACTTTGCGGCATGGCTAGCGATCAAATGACCTTCTTTGAACAATTAAAATTAGAGCGCGATTTGTGGTGGCAACGCAAAGATGGTCAAAGAATAAGAACCGTCTTAGATGCCTTACCACGTATTGAAGCTCATTTTGAAATACAAAATGGAATCGTTTGTGTTGGCGATTCAAATGATCAACATAAAGATAAATGGATTGAATCAGCCAAGAGTTTGATCCCGTGGAAAAAAGGTCCCTTTAAACTTTGCGGCGAACATATCGATGCTGAATGGCGCAGTGATATGAAGTGGGACCGACTAGTAGGTCAACTTGGAAACCTTTGTGGAGCTAAAGTTCTAGATATCGGCTGTAATAATGGATATTTTTTATTTCGCTTAGCTGAACTCGGTGTTGAACTTGCCCATGGTATTGATCCTGTCCTTCCCTTTGCAGCTCAATATGAACTCATTCAAAGAGCAAGTGGTCTTCAAAATATAAAGTTTGATCTGTTTGGCGTTGAGCATGTCGATCAATGGAAAGATAGCTGGGACTGTATCTTTCATATGGGGATAGTTTACCATCACCGATCTCCTATCCATCAACTGCTAGCGATACGTGAGGCTCTGGTCCCTGGTGGTACAGCAATCATTGAAACGATTGGAATTCCTGGAACAGAATCTATAGCTTTATTCCCTCAGGACCGTTACGCCAGAATGGGTAATGTTTGGTTCGTACCAACACTACCCTGTTTAGTTTCCTGGGCCGAAAAAGCAAAGTTTATCGATATCGAAGTTATCAGCGACAGCGATTTAACTTCTGAAGAACAGAGGTTAACAGCTTGGTGTCCTCCTCCTTCACAATCATTGATTGATGGACTTGACCCACAAGATCCAAGCAAAACAATTGAAGGACACCCAGCACCTAGGCGCTTTATGATAAAAGTAAGGAAGAAAGCTTGAAGAACAGCAAAAGAATAATTTTTTTTTGTTGTGGCTGGATATCAATCATTCTTGGAGTGGCCGGTATTTTCTTACCAATTTTACCCACAACTCCATTTGCTATATTAGCAGCCTGGTGTTTTTCAAAATCCTCTGAACGCTGGCATCAATGGCTTTTAAACCACAAGATATTTGGCCCTACGATTCGCGACTGGGAACGAGACGGAGTTATAAACCCAAGAGCTAAAGCCTTGGCCACAAGCATGATTGTCTTGCTTTTTTCTTATACACTTATTTTTGTCAAAGTTCATATCGTGGTAAAATCAATCGTCACCACAATTGGGATTAGTGTTCTTTTCTTTATCTGGACTCGTCCCTCAAAAGCTAAACAATGATTGATATAAAGCACTCCATTTTTGATTTTAATCCACATCAGTGGAATGCCTGTGTTCCAGACAATCATCCTTTTTTAAAGTTTGAATTTTATCAAGCTTTGGAAGAAAGTAAGTGCATCGGTCCAGAAATTGGTTGGATTCCATTTTATCTCCACTATTCAATTGATGGAGTTATAAAGGCAATTTTACCAATTTTTTTAAAAAGTCACAGTTATGGTGAATTCATCTTTGATTGGGCTTGGGCACAAGCTTATGAGAAATATGGACTAGACTATTATCCAAAGCTTTTAGCAGCACTACCACATACTCCTGTCTCCGCTCCCAAAATGATTACTAAAGAAAATTTATCAATAGATATTTTCCTAGAATCGATCAAAGAGCTTTCAAGAGACTATAAGTGTTCATCAACTCATCTCCTTTTTACTTCAAACAAGGAAACGAAGGATTTAAATCATCATTCGAAATATTTTCATCGTCACTCACTTCAGTATCATTTCCAAAACAAGAATTATAAAACGTTTGATGATTTCCTAGCGATGTTGAGAAAGGATAAGAGGAAAAACTTTAAAAAAGAAAGACGAGCTATCTTCGAAAATACATCTATTCAAATAAATGAAAAAACGGGGAATCAAATCAAAACTGAAGACGCAAAGTTTATGTCTAATGTCTATTTGATGACGATACAAAAAAAATGGTCTCAAGCTTATTTAAATGAAGTTTTTTTTGAGAGATGGTTCGAATTACAAAAAGAACAAATGCTATATATTGAAGCGACTATAAATAATAAACCAATTGCTGCCGCCATCCATCTTAAAAGTGATTCAAAGCTTTTTGGTCGTTACTGGGGCTGCACTGAAGAAGTTCCTTATCTACATTTTGAACTTTGCTATTACCGGGCCATTGAATTTGCCATTAAAAATAATCTGAGCATTGTAGAGGCCGGAGCACAAGGTGAACAAAAGCTTGTTAGAGGCTTTGAGCCTGTATTGATTGATAGTTTTCATAAGATTGAAAATGAGAATTTTGAAACTGCCATTAATGCATTTTTGATTAAAGAAAAGAAACAACTAAGTGAAATAAAAAATGACCTTGAAGAAAAAATGTTGCCTTTTAAAAGATCTAACGACCAATAACTATTTTTTTCCCTTTATAAAAGCAGAAACATTTTCCGATAAACTTAGTGTTTTCAGATTCAACAACGATGCCATTTCCATCTGGAACAGCATAGATAGGATAATCAATCAACTTCGACTGAGAAATCAGCTCTTGTTCATATCTTTTAGAATTTCTATAATGAGGGAAAAACTCAAAATTAACGAGTTTCAGTGCTCTAAAATCTTTCATATGTTCATCATTAACGTCGCAATCAAACTCCGGATAGCCTGCTGAACTTATATCAGGAGTCATCATGATGCCACCGGCAGATAAACCCGTTAATACTCCACCACTTCGAACAAATTCTTTTAATCTTGGCATCAGCTTAGCTTTTCTCATTGTATTTAAAAAATAGAATGTATTTCCACCTGATAAGTGAATCATATTAGACTTAAGAACTTGCATCAACATGGTTTGATCAAATGGAACATCAATAGGAAAGTATAAGAAACGACCGACGCCTATATCTTGAAATGATTTGGCAAATTCTAGAAAATCACCTTCCGAATCAATCGAACATGCAGGTATATACGTAATAACAGGATCATTATCCTTACACATCCTTAGTGCTTCTAAGTTTAACGCCTTATTATCTTCTGCGTGACCGCCACCGTGAAAAACTAGTTTCACAGCCCCTCACGGTACTCACGAACGATCTTGACCATAGTTTTCATCAATCGCTCGCGATTACTTTTCTTATTATGATCTCTTTTTTGAATAAGGTCTGGATCAAGGTTTTGAAATTCAGTAAATTCTCTTAAAACGTCATACATATCATTTGCACTTAATTTAGGTCTTGCATTCATGACCTTATCAACAACAGTTGTAACGGCGTCCCCTGTAACTCTATCGTATTTATTAATAACACTTGATCTCATCGTTATTGTTAGTAGTACGGTTGAAGTCTTTCCAACTAATTCAACTAATTTTAGGTAGAGGTCTTGAAACTGTGTAATTTTGCTTTTCATTGTCGGTGTCAGTTTGACGTCATCGTCATTAGCATAACTGCTTCTTATAATTTCAATAAACTCATCAGCATCAAGGCGAGCGTTAACTCCTCTCGCGAGTAGTAGCTGTGGCAATTCACGAAGGATGTCCCTCATACAGAAAATTGCATTTCGATTTACACCATCAGCAACTTCAATGAGGCCCTCTGAACTTTTAGCCGTTTCGAAATAAGCAAAGACTTTTCTAAATTCATAGACGTCACTTCTATATTTTGTTAGCAATAGCTCTGTGTGTTTTTGATTAAACCCAATCTTTTCCAAGAGATTTATATCTTTTTGCTCTTCGAAGATTTCATCAAACTTAGTCATACTGGAATGACTAGAAAATTCCTTGATGTTCTTCTTTTGACTCGTTTTAAGGTAATCAAACATTTGAGCAAAGGTTTGCACTAGATATTTAGCTTTTTGTTTTTGCTCGACAATAGTTGTTGAATATCTTTCGACATCATCATAACGATATTCAGAATGAAAAAGACCAAACTGCCTAATAGACCCATAATCTATAATACCGCCGTCCATTAAAATATTGTCGCCATCCCAGTCTAGCCAACAAAAAATATAGTCATCTTCAAATCTAGCTGATGTTCTTGCGAATCGATCAGTTAACCAATCAAGGCATAACTTGTATTGACCAGCTTTAGTCTTTGGTAGATTAACAAAAACTTTATTTTTTACTTGTTGAAAGACCCACTGATCAACTAATTTTTCTAATGCCTTTTGATCACTTTGCTTTAGCCATGCAAAAAAATGTGAAGGCCTTAAAAGATTTGGATGAACTCTGACAGTTAAACCTATTTTCCCACCATAATCTAGAACCAGTAGTGCTCTTTCCGTTGAGTAACCATTTCGATGCATGATTTCTGAAAAGAAGGCGGTAGAAAAACCTTCATCAAGCTCACTATATCCACAACCATAAGAAATAGAAGGATCACCACTTTCAAAAAACTTGCCTTGAATTGCCGTGGCCGGAGAAAGACATGTTGCTCCACTACCGCATGAAGATAGATCCCAAACTTTTCCGCCTTTGCCTTTGAATTGACCATTCCAAACACTGCGACCATCCCCAGATGTTTTTCCCGTTTTATTTGGATGCTGTAATTGCAGATAGCGAGTCGCCATATAACGGTGTGGTTTTATTTCTTTTTCAGGAAACTTTCGTCCATTCATTTCATCGAATTCATTAATGATGATGATACTAAATGTTTCTAATAATTTTTTTTCAAGAGCTGGTGTCATAACCTCATCTTGATCAGCTGGAAGTAATCCCATTTCTTTGGCCAAGTGAAAATTAAAGTACGCTATCCTAGCCCCTTTTCTTTCTCTCACTCTGTAGGATACAACCATTTCTGGAAGAGCTTTTTGAAGCGGATGCCGACCATCGATTTGATCGAACTGAGAATACTCATCTTCTAAATTTTTTCTGGCTCGTCCATGTGCCATAAGTGCTCCTCCATAAGGGCAATAACTCTTATAAGTATAGCAAATGACTTTATTTAGATAAGCCTAAAGGGACTCTTATTCCCGTCCAAAACGCTCAAGAAAAATATTAAAGTGCTCTCGATCTAGTGGATCGTTGCCAGCAATGAAGTCTAAAAGATCATTCTTACAGTCATCACCCCAAAATAATTCATCATTCACAATGAATGTAGGTGTTCCAAACACTTTATTTTCAATAGCTTGTGCGACATTTGTCTTTAAAGCTCGACGCATTTCTTTACTAGACGCTAAAACATCCAGAGATTTCAGTTCTGGATATTTAAGGAGAAGATCCGGATCTCCAATATCCTTCCCCTCACACCAAGCTAGTTTAAAAATAAGATCAATGATCTTTGGGTCATTGTCTGAAGCAATCGCCAGCCTTAGTGCATAGGATGAATTAAATGGAAGTTTGGCAGGC